>Ga0209277_10000063_pt1 | contig 53698 bp, 45 predicted proteins | sample JI81AbrownDNA_FD_187503 | JGI IMG/M metagenome (GOLD analysis project Ga0209277, IMG submission 187503) | Wastewater effluent complex algal communities from Wisconsin, to seasonally profile nutrient transformation and Carbon sequestration -... | ecosystem: Engineered > WWTP > Effluent > Algae... | reverse complement strand
CAACAAACTATCCATTAGCAATAAGTCCTGAATCGGAATCTACAATGAACAAGTATGGCAAATCAAGAAGATTTAGACTTCCTGACGGGTCATTTGAAATTTTTGAACTTCATATAAAATTCCAAAATGAGATACGAATTCATTTTTTCCCGAAGGCCGAAACACGCGAAATTTTTATAGGATATATTGGCAAGCACCTACCAATAAGTTCTGAATAAGAGTGTCAAGTGCTGATAGAAGTGATGGATCATTTCAGACGAAGCATCTTCGATAAATCGATTACACCGTGCGATCATAAATTTCCATTTTTTGTATATATTCATCACGCGTCATTCCAATTTTTGTAATCTCTGTCGTTAAAGCTTCTCCACGCTTTCTGATATCTAACATAAGTTGGTTGTTGAGTTGAATAATTGTCAATAGTTCTCCCGATTTCAAGTATTTCTCTAATTCTATTGGACAATTCTGAACTTCCGCGCATATCTCTGTTGCCAATTCTCTCAATAGATTTTCGATGATCAGATTCAAGCTCTTCGTCTTCTGATCTAAATTTTCTTGGAGCGGCTTCCTGATCTTTTCTAATCTTCTCGATTCTTCCCGCTCCAGCTTCAATGTCTCGTTTAATGTTTCTGATATTCTCTTCAATTTCTCCTTTTCTGGAATTAACAGCGTCTCTAAACGCTCGGTCTGAGAGGAGTTGACTATTGAGTTCTGATTCAATGTTTCTTTGCTCTCCAGTAATTTGTTCGATAGATTTTGCAGTGCTTGTTCTTCTGCTTCTAAGTTCGTCTTCAATTCTGCGATACTCTTCTCGAACTTCAATCTCAGCTGCTTTTTGAAGTTCTCTAACTCCATCTGAGAATTCTCTTTCTTCCTGTTCAATCCGTTCGATAGCAAGTTCAAGCGCATTTCTAGAGTCTCGATATTGTTGAGATTCCAGGTAGTTTGTAATCTTGCGTATAACTCTTCCAATTTGATTGCGTTTGCAGTAGAAATCGTCTTCAAGAAATCTATTCTGGAGTTCATCAGGGTCTGAACTTCCTCCTTGATCTCCGGAGGATATTCGGGTGTATTTAGTTTTAGCATAGTCTTTATTAAAAAGCCACTTAGTGTGATTAGTGCGTTCAAAGATTTTCGCAATTTCTTCTTTCGGTACGCGAGGAAGTGATATTTGAATCGTGTTGAGTCTTAAAAGGCTCATAGTTTTTTTTAACTCTTCATTGATTTTATGTTTCTCCGTGAGAATTATGACCAACATTACGTTTCCAGTCTGGTCAAGAAACATAATGTTAGCTTTTATAAGGAACGTCAGCCCTGGAATCTCAACCTGTCTGCCATAATGGAGATAGTCATCAGAGTCTATGTAAATGTATTGTGATCTAAGAACCTGGTAAGCTTGGACTAATTTTGCTGCCGCTATTTTATGTGCTGGACCGGCTGAACCATCTTCTGGATACTTGTAAACACCGGGGACATTTACGGCCTTAGATGCAACAAGAATTTCTTCGGCAACTTTCATTCGCTCGCCAAAATCAGAATATGCACAGGGCTTTTTCTTAAGGAGGTCTAGAACGTGATGTCTAAAAAAGGATATTTTCCTTGGTATCTTTCTATGGACAGCGACAACTTCATTTTTGCATGAAGGGCAAAAAAAATCTCCCCGGCCGCTTGGGACATCCGTGATTTGCACCCTCTCCCCACCAGAAGTCTCTGCCCAAAAGTTGTTTTTGTCTTCGTGAAAACCGGTCATAAATGATTGGAAATCAATAATATTTCAAACATGGAATATTTTTTACGAAAAAAGAAGAATTAATTTAGGAATTTTTTCTGTTGAAATGGAAAATATCTACATTTGATACATGAGAACACTTTTATCAGCGGAAGAGGCTTCAAAGCTTGCTGGAGACTATTTTGCGCGTTTAGCTAACGTTATAAACGCTGGGTTCAATGATTATAGAGCTGCCGTCAAAGCGATTAATGCACTAGGCATTAGAACAGATCTTCGACCGAGAACTTCTGCCTCGTTTATCCATGATCTTATTCACACTCAAGTGCTGACAGAGTTTAAAGACGACCGGGATGTGAAAGTCATTGAAATGGATGGTACCTTTGTCCTTTTAATCTCTGGGAAACTGTATCTACGCTTCAAAAAGATGGACGGACATATGAAGTCATCAAACGTGCGAACAGAAAAGGTTGATTCTTTTTACAAGCAAACACTTACACTTCCAGGAATTGAAGAACTCACCTGCCTAACAGCAGGTTATATACTCGATGCTACGGAAAGTTTTATCCGTAACATATACTTGACTTTTCAGTTAAATGAAACGGTCATTTGGAAGATAGATTTATTCGGTGATTCAGAACAAACAACTATGTTTGGTAATACACCTGATCCTATTAATCCGACAGATGGTTCTGATGAACCGATAATTAGAGTAAAACAACAAGACAAAGAGACAAAAACTGGAACAGATAGCAATGGAGGATAACAAATGCCAGCCGTGAATGCGGAAATGATCAAGCTCGCCAGGGAGGCGCGCGGGCTGAGTCAAGGTGAATTATGTGAGCAATTAGAAGTCGCTCAGGGGACCGTTTCTAAGATTGAAAACAGACTGATTGAGTGCTCCGAAGAATTGTTGGAGAAGTTGTCTTTGGTTCTCAAATACCCTGTAAGCTTCTTTCAAAGAACCGACCCGGTTTTCCCTTCTAGTATTATGTATTATCGAAGGAAAATTTCTGTGGGAAAAAAAGTTCTGAGCAAATCCGAAGCAAGGATGAATATCATCCGTATGGGTGTTGAAAAACTTCTTGAGCAAATCGAAATACCGGAGAGTGAATTGCCAAAATGGGACGTTGAGAAACTTGGAACACCACAGACGGCAGCTAAGTTTTTGAGAGAGCGTTGGAAACTCCCAAAAGGTAGAATCGATAACGTAACCAAAATCCTAGAGAAGAACGGTATTGTAGTTTTTCATTTTGATTTTGAAACTGACAAGTTAGAGGGTCTAAGTTTCTTTACTCAGAAAAATCAACCCATAATTTTTGTAAATCGACAGTTGTCTGGCGACAGGCTAAGACTAACTATCGCGCACGAGCTCGGACACTTGATTATGCATATTGGGCTTTTGCTAGACATGAGTCGAGACATTGAGACTGAAGCTTTCGCCTTTGCCACTGAATTTCTAGTGCCTTTGGATGAATTTAAACTTAATGCCAGATACATTGATTTAAAATTCCTCGCTTCACAGAAGCTATACTGGAAGGTTTCAATGGCCTCTCTTGTTTATAAGGCCCGTGAGAATAACCTTATAACTGAGAATCAGGCTAAATACTTATTCGCTCAATTCTCTACTTTGGGTTATAGGAAGAGTGAACCCGTAGAACTGGCTGTTGAACGGGAAGAGCCAAGTTTAATAAAACGAGTGATAGATTTACATAAGTCCGACTTGGGATACTCACTGTCCGATTTAGCGTCAATACTTCATTTATCGACAAAGGATTTAGAAAGCGAGTTTAATTTAGAGCCCTTCGGTCTGCGAGTAATTAGACGATAATATAATTGATAGTTTAGTGGATTGTTTGATTGTGATATGTCATTGCAACAAACGCGCTGTCCATTACAGTATTGAATTCCCAAACAAGGGGGCATTATAGTTTCATCCTGAAGGAAATAGTATGATATCCTCTATATTTTCATCATTCTTCGACTATTGATAGTCAATTTCAATGAGCATCTCAAGGTCGGCTTCAGGGAATGTGTCTACTACCTCGCTTTTAAATACTACATAGTGTTTTAAAGCTCTGTCCTTATTTTTGGTTAGCGCCATAAGTATGGCGAACGAAAGTTGGCCATTTACAGTCCCCGGCTCACCCCAATAGAAGTCGTTTGCATGTGTGAGATTAAAGTCGATTTTGCTTTTGTTAAAATCTAATTTCTCACTATTAACCCAGAATTCGCGAGATTTTATTACACCTCTAACGCTAAAGCTCTCTTTTAAGGGTTTATTCCTTTCTAAGATTCTGTTCCAAAGAATGTCTGACACTGAATTGACCTCAAGATCCTTATTGTTATGCTTCGCAAGCGGGTAATCAAATTCCAGCAAACGGTCTATTACTTCTTCCTTACTTTTGCAGAGACGCACAATTTCTTGAGCGTATCTTTCGTCAATTGAGTATACCTTGTCCATCAACAAAGCTAATTAAGAGTGAACTTCTTTACTAACTTTTTAAACGCATGTTTTGCATCGGAGACATCTGATCTGGCTTTTGACAACTATTAGTTCAGATTTAAGATGCCAAGAGTAGATCTGACCAAAGAGTATTGTTAAAGAATTTCGAGTCAGCGGCTTCGATGGCAAAGTCTTTTCCATCAAGTTTCAAATACTGTAAGAATGAAGCTTCCGTAGTATGCCCAGTACACTTCATAATTTGGTAAACCTCCATACTTTTTGATAAATAAGCGTTAGTCGCGAAAGAACGCCTGGCCGTGTGGGTTGTAATCTGAGTATGCTTATCAACATTTATTCCATCAATACTAACTTGACCTAGCTTGGCATCTTCGCAAATATCCTTTATACATTCATTAAACTTTTGATTCGAAATGGCCTTTGGAGGTTCTCCATTGTATTTGTTCAATAAAATGCGGACCACTGGGTGAACAGGAATGTGAACTATTTTTTTGGTTTTGGTTTGCTTCATCTTCAGAAGTTCCTTCCCGTTCTCACTAACTATATTTGACTTCCTTATCTGACTCCAATCGCTATGTCTGGCCCCAACAAAGCATGCCATAACAAAGATATCTCTGTGCACCTGCAGATGATCTGCCAGAGGAAGCTTTAAGATTTTCCTTAGCTCTTCACTGTTTAAATAGGTATTATCGGGAGATGTCTTTATGACTTTAAAGCTTTTCTTTTGAAAGGCCATATTAACTTTGATGTCGCGATCTACAGCTTCTCGTAGGAGTGCTTTGATTTCTTTAAAATGTTTTCCACGGGAATTGCCATTCATGCCTTTGTCTATTAGGAACGTATCGAACGAATGATAGAATGTCATGTCAATTGTCTCGAAGGAAACGGGAAAATTTTGTTCTGTTGAGAATTTCTTGACCATGCTAGCGGTCTGCCTTTTTTGCTTCCGTGTTCCTTCAGTTGTTCTGATCCCCTGAGCAGTTTTTGATTCAGAGATGATCTTTTCCCAAGTGTCGAAGAAATCTTCATCTGTACGGCTAATTTTTGACCTTCTGGTAGCTGTTACTTTAGTATTGGACAAATGAGCCTTTAAGTCTTTCCTGAATAGCTCGTTCAATGCGTGCCGCTCACCCATAAAGCTTATGGTGGACTGCTCCAGGAAGTTCAGGTGTTTATTTATGTCACTCAATTCCTTCTCCCTGCCTAATATTGATTTAACCCTGCCTTTACGCTTGTCCCAATCAGTTCGATCAATTTTTATCCCTGAGGAGTAGAGAAATTTTCGGTGCTCAAACCGAGAATCAAAAACTTCGAGAACTATTGTGGGCTTGTCTTTTCCCTGCTGCCGGAGATTGAAATGAATGTTCATTTGACCAATTATTTAAGTAATAGCCAAATGTATAAGTGTAACAGGCAGTGTAACAATAGGCCTTTATCTAGCTTAACTTCACTGAATGAAAAAAGATCAATTATTTTTCTCTGGTGGTCAGAATCTCGAATTTTTACTACATTTAATTCACTGAAGAGAAGGCAAATCCTGGGTTCGAATCCCAGCGGGATCACAGATGAAACAAAGCAAGCGCTCTGACGGTACCGTCAGAGCGCTTTTCGTTTCTACGTTCGATGCAAGCTTGCTTGCAAAAGAAAAGCAGAAGCGAAAAAACAGCGCGAAGCGAGGTGCTTGCTTTGTTCTGACTCCGAGGGATAAGCTGGTGATCGTGGTGGTAATCCCAGCGGATCACAAAAATGCCCCAGAAAAGTTTTCTTGGGCATTTTGCTTTTTTGGTTTACAGCCGGGTTAGCCCTTGTGATGGTCCTGTAGCATTTTTCAGGCTAACCTTTCATAAAACGATTGAATGGTCTTTGCCACAAAGGCAGTGTCCGTCAAATGCAAAAAGTGATCGCCCTTACTTTTAACAAAGATGCGTTGGGTAGACAAGTTCGGTAAATCCTTCTGCAGCTCAACCATGCCATACCTTCACGCTTCAGCGTATCATTTTCATTTAGTGGGTTATTTAATCCATAAGGACTACTCACTACTAACAAAATCAGTGTTTTCAATAATTCATTTTTAGATTTCCTTTCTTGGCATCCCATTTAGAGTTTGGCGTTCCGAACAGTACCAATTTGACTTTCGGTTATAAAAAATGAGTCTGTCTTGTCCAGAATTCTCTCATCTTTCATACCAGAGCGGTTGTACATGATCGCGCTACCGACTCCAAATTCCGGATAAACCCTAAGCTCAACGTAGTATCCACCGCCACCTCCCGCATGGGCGAAGAACCTATTCCCTTTTAGTGATCCTGTAAACCAAGAAAGTGACATACCAGTAGGTTTTTCCTTTGCCATACTTTCGGTAAACAGTATTTCCTTATAGTGGTCATTTAATAGTATTGAGTTTTGCTGAAGTAATGTTTGCGCGTATTTAATCAAACCAGGTGCTGAGCCAAACATTCCTCCATATGGTGTACCATTATTATAGAAGAGTTTGAAGGGCTTCCATCTTCCTTCCTTTTCTCCCATGAACTTTTCTTTGTCAATGAGGAATCCGAAAATAGCATTGCTAAGTGACCACCATTTGTGATATCCGACAGCGTGAGATGATTGTTGAATGCGAAAATTCAAGTCCGATGGAGAAATACCGCTTCGTGCAATGATATTTTCGGTTACATAAGTTTCAAAGGATTGCCCAGAAACCCGTTCAACAAGTTGCCCAAGAAATACGTACCCGAGATTGCTGTACTTAAAATCTGTTCCTGAGTCAAAGGCGAGCTTGGGATTTGCTTTGAATACATCATCGAAAAAACTATCACGATTAAATCCATCATGCTCATTAGCCAGGTGAATCCATTTTAGCGGAAGTGGGTTAGGAATTCCAGAGGTATGGCTAAGTAATTGTTGAATAGTGATTTCTTTTAAATATGGGAATTCCGGCAAATAGAAGGACACAGGTTTGCTCAACTCCACTTTTCCTGTTTGCGCCAATTGAAGCACGGCCAATGCGGTAAAAGTTTTAGTTACGGAGTATAAATGGTACATGGTAGAAGCGTCAACTTGTTCTTTGGCTTTTACATTTTTCATTCCATATCGCAACTCATGGATAATAGTGTCGGTATCAAAAAAGGCATATTGAATGGAAGGTGTTTGATGATTGTCTACCTGATCTTTTAAGAAGGTATTTATATTTTTCATAGTGTAAGATTTAAAATCGATAACGGAAAACCCCATTATTCCTATTGCTAGAAAGATTAGTTTGGTTTTCATATATGAGATTGATTCAATTTAAATAAACCACCTAAGACAATCTGGAAGTAAAAGCCATCAGTCTCGGAAGTGTATACTTCAGTGCGGGCTCCCTCAATATAGCGCCACTCGTTCGGCATTATATTAAAATTATATCCTGCACGAACTCCTACAAACGTTCCGTTGGAATTGAACCGTTGAAACATGACCGATACGGGTACCGTGTAAACAAAGTTATGATAGATTGCAGTATTCAGGTTAGCGGTGCCGGTATAGGTTTTATCAGTCAAAGACAAATGGTAAAGGCTATATCCAAAGCCAGACTGAATACTTAGGGTAAGTTTATGCCCCAGGTCCCAACCATATCCAGTGATTAAATTAAAATTAATTCCCGTGAAGATGGTGCCAAATTCTGAGGTTTGCTTTTTACCATCGGTGTAATTGAACTCTCCACCTACCTGAAATTTGTGCACCTGCCATACGGCACCGCCTCCAATTGTGGGGACGAAGTCGGGTGAAATATTTGTGTCTTGGTTGAAGTGTTTAGGCTCCAAGAGCTTAATGCCTCCAGTAAGGTACAAGTGCAATTCTATATTGCGCTGTTTCGATTGGGCGTGTAGAACCTGCATTGTTAACCCTATCATGCAAATTAGGATCGTAAGTTGTTTCATAGTGTTGTTTTGATTTTATAACATAAATTTTCAGTAGTACAGATAGGTTGATGTCAGAAGCAATTCGTGAATTGAGCACCTTAACTCAGTATTATACGGGCAGGAACTAGTTGGTTGGCCTTAATAATGGAATGGTACCTAAACACATTACTTCGCTGAGTAACCGTTACTGATGTAAAGAAACGGGGTGGTTAAGCGTTCGGGATTATCAATTGATAAGAAGAGTGTTATCAATTGATAAGAAATGCAGCTTCTTATTTTTTTGCCAACTCGTTGCGCAGTCTACTAAATGAGACGGGTGTTATTCCCAGAAAAGAAGCAATAACGGTATGGGGTATAATATTTTCTAGAAGTGGGTAATTGGCACGAAAATATAACAATCTCTCTTTTGCTGTATGGGATCTGAAAAGTACTTCAAAGTTTAGACTACTGATGAATTCCTTTTCGACAACGGCTCGACCAAATATTCTTAGTTGTTGATTCCGGTCGCTTAAGTCTCTGAACGTGCCAGCGGGAACCTTTAAGTAACTACAGTCTGTTAGAGCCTGCAATGAAAATATACTTTGACTATTAGTTGTTCTGGTAAAATGAGGGGTAATCACAATTTCGTTTTGATAAATTCCAGTGGTCACGGTTTGTACATCGCTGTCAACATTAAAGCGATGCGATACCCCCTCTAATTGAAAGTATTCAAATGCGTTGAATCGTTTTTCATGAAAAACGATTTCATCCTTTCGGAATACTTCGACACTTCCATTCTGAAATATTAGTTCACCTGCCGCTTGTCCAACAGGTGCATAGGCGTTTAGAATTCGATTTAAGATTATGGTGTAATCTTTTTGCAAAGTCTTAGAGTAAGTGTAGACAGCATGAAATAGTAGTTAAATTTAGAAACTCCTTCTGATTAAGTAAAGCGCTTGGAGGTTATTTGGTTCCTGCCATAGCGTTGGTGACGCTTAGGTATATTTCGGGGTTATGAAATATTTCAGGGATATTCATCGGCATCATGAACGTGTAGTGAGGCAATGCGCTGTTCTGACTCCGAGGGATAAGCTGGTGATCATGTTAATAATCCCAGCGCGGGCGCAAACTTCTCAGAAGCCGAGTTAAAGGAGGGTGATTTTGTCTTCGTGCCCGGAATGGATCAAGATTATATCAGAAGCGCTGCCTTCCGAAAAGAAACAATGTTCTTTGACTGGTTAAAAAAATGCGCAGATAGAAAGGTAATTGTCTGTTCTGTTTGTAATGGTGCGTTTGCTTTAGGGGCGGCAGGTTTATTGAATGGTCTGGAATGCACTACGCATTGGCGAAGGGTGCATGAATTGCAACTGCAGTTTCCCCAAACAAAAGTATTGTCCGATGTCTTGTATGTTAAAAATAGTTACGTCTGCAGCAGTGGCGGAATCACTGCGGGTATTGACTTAGCGCTATCAATTCTTGAAGATTTAGCAGGTGCAGTTTTCGCTCAAAAAGTGGCAAGAGGACTTGTTGTGTATTATCGAAGAAATGGTACTCATAAACAGGAGGCCATTTATCTGGACTTCAGAAACCACTTGAATATTAAGATTCATGAAGTTCAAAATTATCTTGTCCATAACATTTCGGGAGAAACTGCTATTTCGGACCTGGCCTTAATTGCCGATATGAGTCCAAGAAACCTAACGCGCTTGTTTAAGCAAACGACTGGAATTACGGTTAATCAATATTTAACTCAGTTGCGTTTGGAGACAGCCAAAACCCTTCTCAAAAATCCTCAAAACAGTCTGGCTTATATTGCTTCTAGATGTGGTTTTAAAACGGCCAGGCAGCTTCAGAGAATTTTGAAGTAGTGGTTGAGCCAATTCTTAATAAACAATTAGACAAAACTTAAACGAAAAGAAAAATGAAAGCAGCAGTTTATACTCAATATGGTCTTCCAGAGGTTCTCCAACGTAAGGAAGTGGCTACGCCCGTACCGAAAGAGAACGAAATTCTTGTACGGATTAAAGCTACAGCTGTTAATTCGGGTGATGTACGATTGCGAAAAGCTGATCCATTTGCAGTCAGATTTTTTTTTGGTCTACTAAAGCCTAAGATTAATATACTTGGTAGTGTTTTTTCAGGTGAAGTTGAACGTGTAGGTAAACACGTGAAACGTTTCAAAGCTGGCGACCAGGTTTTTGGCCATACGGATATGCGTTTTGGTGCTTATGCAGAATATATTTGTCTTCCAGAAGATGGGTCATTGGCATTGAAACCTCTTGGTATTTCGCACAATGAAGCAGCCGCCATACCCTTTGGAGGAGTTACAGCATTGCATTTTATCAAGAAGGCGATGATAAAGGCAAATCAAAAGGTGCTTATCGTAGGTGCCTCAGGAGCGGTCGGAAGTGCTGCAGTTCAATTGGCAAAATCGTATGGGGCAATTGTAACCGGAGTGTGCAGCACATCGAATATTGATTTGGTGAAATCTATCGGTGCCGACAAAGTGATTGATTATGCAAAAGAAGATTTCACGCGAAATGGTGAAGTTTATGACTTGGTTTTTGATGCGGTTAACACTGTATCAGTTTCTCGAACCTTAAAATCGCTCACTAAAAATGGAACTATGATTTTAAGTGCGGCAGGGATGACGGAAATGCTTCAAGGATTATGGATTTCTATGACTAGTAGCAAAACGGTAATGACTGGTGTAATTAGTCATACAGCAGCGGACATTATTTTTCTAAAGGAGCTTATTGAGAGCGGTAAGTTTAAGCCAGTGATTGATAGAACTTACCCATTGGAGGAGATCGCTGAAGCACATGCTTATGCTGAAACAGGGCGCAAAAAAGGAAACATCATTATTAACATCTAATTAAAAAAATGACAAGCTTAATTATTGGTCTTAGCGTGACAGCTGCAATAATCGCTTTCGCTGAGGTTTTTAGAAAAATTGACCTGAAATTTTTCGCTTCACTGAGCTTAGCGGTAATACCGTTTATTTATATAGGATTTTCAATCGATCCATTCGATCTTATGCTTACCATCCCGGCAGCCTCATTATTCTTAATGTTTGCGTATTGGGGCTATAAAAAGAATTACTTGCTCATAGTTGTTGGACTTGCACTCCATGGGCTTTGGGATTTTGTCTTTCCTCACGTAAGCACAGTGGCACCACACGGTTATGATGTCTTTTGTATAACAATAGATGTTTTGCTTGCCTTATATTTTTACTTGAAATTAAAGCCAATAAGGACGCAACCATAGAACTTTCTATTTTACGAGAACAACAAGCATACTTGCTGGCTTCTGGGAAACATTACTGCTAATAAATGGCCAGGGGCAGCAGCCTGCACAAAGCTACGTTCAAAAATTATCGGTAACTTGTTGGTATTAACAAGGAAAAGGATGCTGAAAATAGCTTTTATTGTTCCTCCCTATGTTGAGCTATTGGATCTTGCCGGGCCTGCGCAGGCATTTACGGAAGCCAAATCACATGGACTTGATGCAACGATTGAATTTTACAGTTATCATGACAGAATTGTATCTACATCAGGCGTGGGCTTTGGCGAGATCAAAAATTACAAAGAGGCTAATTTAACTGCTGGTGACTTTGTATTTATACCGGGTACGGACCATGACTATTTGCAAAGCACTCTGTTTGCTTCAGAGAAAGATTTTTTTGCATGGATAGCTCAATGTGCTGACAAAAAAGTGAATACTTGCTCGATATGCACGGGTGCCTTCTTTTTAGGCGAAGCCGGATTGCTGAATGGCAGGGAATGTACCACGCACTGGAGGCGAACAGATGAACTGAAAACCCGTTTTCCAAAAGCAAAAGTGCTGGCTGACATTTTATACGTAAAGAGTGATAATATTTACACCAGCGCAGGCATCAGTGCGGGCATTGATCTCGCACTGGCGATTCTGGAATATCTGAAAGGTCCTAATTTCGTTCATAAAGTGGCCAGAGGTCTGGTAGTATATCACAGGCGTGACCCATCACATTCACAAAAAAGTATTTACCTCGATTTCAGAAATCACATTAACCCTAAAATACACGAGGTGCAGGATTTTCTTATTAATAACCTTTCGAAGGAAAATTCTATTGAGGCGTTGGCGGAGATTGTGGCGATGAGTCCAAGAAATCTTAGTCGTGTTTTTAAGGAATCTACAGGGTTGACCATTGTTGAATATCTTACTGAGCTTCGTAGGGAGACGGCAAAAACGCTACTCCATAATCCTGATTACACTATCGATTATATTGCGTCACAATGTGGTTTTAAATCTGCAAGACAATTGCAGAGAATTCTAAAGTGATTGCCTGGGTTACTGCACCCTCAATCCCTTTAGGATGCTCATTGAATTGAGAAATGACAATTGAATTAAGCAAGACGGCTCAAAGCGCATCAAGGCTATGAGCCCGGCTCCAACGTCAACACGGATGAGTGGTAATCATTACGCTGCATGTGTTGGGATATAGAGCGTAAATCCGTATTTTGTTTAAGTTTTTAACCCAAACCCCCATGGTTATCCCAAAATTAAATACCCATCAATTGGTTATGGGACTTGCAGTCACGTTTATAATGTCGTGCAGTTCCAACCCGCCAAAAACAATCGACCAAACCACGGCACTGGACACTGTTCAGGCCGCGCCTGTCTCTGATCGTCCCGTTCATTGGGGATATGGAGGAGAAGCCGGACCAACGACCTGGGCCACGTTGAGTCCGGCATACGCACTTTGTGGTGAAGGAAAAGGGCAGTCACCGATAAACATTGTAAAAACAGATGCGAAAGGCGGAACCAACTGGAAGCTGGATTACAAAACCACTTCGTTAAAGATTGCACACAATGAGCACATGGATGACATTATTGATAATGGGCATACCATCCAGGTAACAGTTGACGAGGGGAGCACGTTCTCTTTCGGTGATAAAATGTACAACCTAAAACAATTTCATTTTCACACGCCCAGTGAACACACGGTTGATGGCAAAAACATGCCGATGGAAATGCACATGGTACACCAAGGCACTGACGGCAGTTTAGCGGTAGTAAGTGTGATGTTTAAAGAGGGGCAAAAAGTGAACGAAAATTTTGCTAAGATCATAGCCAACCTTCCAAACGCAAAAGGTGAAAGTAAGCATATCACCGATGCTAATCTGGAACTGAAAGTACATTTGCCAAAAGATAACTATGCGTATCACTACACCGGTTCACTTACTACACCTCCATGCAGTGAAAATGTTCAATGGCTTGTATTGCGAGACATGGTATCGTTAACGGCCGAACAGCTCAATGCTTTCTCATCGCGGATCGGACCGAATAACAGACCTACCCAACCGCTGAATGAACGCACGGTGAAAGTTGATGATCTGGTAGGACAAGTGGCCAACTAATTTTCGGTATGATGAAATTGATTTCTTTCGTTGCGTTGCTGTTCGTGGTATGCGGGCAGTTGAGCGCCCAGACTTCCATAGAACAGCCTGCAGAAATTCCTCCGGGGTGGTGGCAGATCCCGAAAACAACCACCCGTATGAAGATTGGTGGCTACGTAAAGTTTGATCTTATCCATGATTTTAATCCTATCGCGTCACCAGACTTTTTTGACGTATCAAAAATTCCAACGGACGGTTCTGAAGGAGAGAGCACACACATGCACGCAAAGGAAACGCGTCTATTTATGGATTTTCGGTCACCTTCAAAAGTTGGTGAAGTACGGGCTTATGTGGAAGGAGACTTCTACGGAACGGGTGGAGCTTTTCGGCTGCGGCATGCCTTTATAGAAATTAATGACAAGTGGCTTGCCGGCCAGTGGTGGTCAAACTTTATGGATGAAAACATTATTCCAAGCACACTTGACTTTGAAAAGCCTGCTGCGTATGCATTTGCGCGTCACGCCATGTTTCGCTGGAAGCAATCGTTAACCACAGACGCATATCTGGCAATTGCGTTGGAGGAACCCAACACCAATGCACAGGCACCTGTAGAGCCAGGAAAATTTGAAAGTCCGTTGCCTGACTTAACAGCGCGCTACCGGGTCACAAAAAAATGGGGCCATGTTCAACTATCTGGTTTTGCCGCGCAACTCCGCTACCGGTTCGCGGCAGGCGGAACGCAAGATGTCTCTCTGTTTGGTGGAAATCTTTCAGGGCAATTTAATCTTCTTAAAAAAGATAAGTTTATCTACCAAGTTGTCTATGGCCCAGGGGTGGGGCGTTTCCGTGGAGGACTCGCTGCCGGGCTGGATGCTAATGGTGACTTAGAACCCATAACCGATATGGGTGCCACTGCAGGCTATCAGCATTTTTGGAGTGATCGGTTTTCATCCCTGCTGGTGTACAACCAGGGTTCCGTTGATGCTACTGAAGGACAATCTGCGAATGATATCTTTAGCGTGAATTATCTGGCCGTTAACCTGATCTGGCATTTTACAGATAATGCGTTTGCAGGTGTGGAGTATTTATACGGTACCCGGGAAGACCTTAGCGAAGCAGAAGGTAGTGCAAACCGGTTGCAGTTTAGCGTCAAGTATAGTTTTAATTAGTGCATCGAAAAAGCTGGGGCCGGGCCAATCTCAATACATTTCGGATAACTAAAGGCTGCAAGGGTGCCCAAACCGTCTTGATAACCCATGAGCCCGCTTCCGGCTAATGTGCTTACCAAACCGGTAGAAGTGATCCTTCGAATCCTGTGACTTCCGTGGTCACATACATATACATTTCCTCCGGCATCAGTTTCAATACTTGTAATTCCTCCAAATTTTGCAGCGACACCTTGTCCATATTGAAAACCGTCTGTGCTACCTGCAAAAGTTGTAACGATATGTGATTCAATATAGTCGAAGGGTAACTTACTTGTTGTCAACTCACTTTCAATTTGAATACTTACAACGCCATCCCCCGCTCTTGGACGCACCTGTACGACAAGCTCTGTAGGGGTTGCGCTGATCACCATTGACTTAACTCCATGAAAAGTTACAGTAGTCCCAGACAGTAATGTATTAAACACGATTCCTGAAAGGGTAACTTCATCATAGGCCTTTCCACTCAACGGAGAAACATTAATACTTTTTTCGGAGTACTTTTTGAAGGGGACTCGTCTTCATTACATGTTATAAGTAAACATGCTGTGATCGTGAACAATGCAATTCTCTTCATGTAAATTCTGAAGTTTCTCAGTGCAAGAGACAAAACTATAAATAAGCTAGATGGTCAACGAAGTTAATCCCAGCTGGGCATTATTTCTTCTGAATCAAATAAACTCCGCAAATCAAAATTACAATCCCTGTGATGCGCCACCATGAGATGGAATGTACAGGCATACCCAGCAGACCGAAGTGATCAATAATAACAGCCGCCACAAACTGACCGGCAACAATAAACCCCAGGGCATTGGCTGCACCAATCCGCGGAGCTGCGATTACAACAGCCGTAACATAAACAACCCCGAGTAACCCGCCCGTGAATTTCCACCACGTAAATTCGAAACCAGCCGGGAAGACCGGGGTGACTTTAAAAAATGAGAAATACAGTATCGTCAAGGCAACCGTTCCAATGCCGAACGAGATCAGAGCCGTGAGCACAGGATTATTGGTGTCGTTACGAAGCTGAGCGTTTACTGCGGTTTGGACAGCTACCGCAACACCGGCCAGCAAGGACAGGAGATAAAAATAGTTTTTCATAAACGAGCAGGAAAATCGTACTGCCAAGATGATAATTTTCTTTGCTACACCGCAAGCTTCTGTTTATCGGATTTATCAAACCGTTTAATAAAGGAACAATGCTGACAGAAGTCTTCTACAAGCACCCCATTTAAAAAACCATCCCGCATGGTTGTGAAGCGTTCACTGTTGAGAATATCCTGTAAAGATTGTTCTTTGACATTCCCCAGGTTAATCGCACCATTTTTATCCAGACAACACGGCACCACCGTACCATCGGCATGAATGCCGATATGATTAACAGCTCCATGGCACCGCCCGCGCGTACCCTGATGCGGCAATGAAAAAGACGGCCACTCAAAGCGGGAATCAAAATGCAGGTAAAGTTTGTTCCAGATCCTTTTGGATTTGATCGCCCCGGTCTCAATGTTCCGGTTGATCGTAACCTCGAAGTACGATTCCAGTTTTAGAAAAACATCCTCATTATCCGAATCGTTACTCTGCTGATTCCACAACCTGTAATTGACATAGAGCTCGGGCCGCAACGCCTGCGCTGATTTGGTGAACTCAACGATCGGTAATAAATAGGGATCAAGGTCGCGCTCCGGAAAATTATCTTTAAAGGCCTGGATAGAAAAATTGACTTGTCGGATACATCGCGCGTTCAGGATGCGCTCGCGGTATCGCTTGATCAGAATTCCGTTGGTGGTTAAATCGATTTGCGTGTTGTAGCGTTCGCAGATCTCCAGAATTTCTGAAAACCGCGGATGCGCCAGCGGCTCGCCCAGCAAATGTAAACAGACAATTTCTGCCAACGGAGCAACCTCTTTCAGCACGGCCTCGAATTCAGCCAGGTCCATTAATTTCTTGTCCTTTTCTACCACCGGGCAGAAGGAACACTGGACGTTGCAGATGTTGGAGATTTCGAGGTAGACCTTTTTAAACATGCTCTAGATGACAAGGTTCACCATGAATCGACAGATTTCTTTTGCAAAAGCACATTGTCTTATTGATGATGTAAAGTTCATTCGTTTGCAAAATTACGGAATAGACTATGTATTTGTTCAAAGGGTCCCCTTAATATCAGAATCAAAATTATACCATGACTGAATAATTTGGAACTTCTGACTTTCGGCATAGGCTTGATCAGCGGGGAGGTAATCCTACAAACAATTTGTTACCTTGAGGAAAAACATCTCTTGCGTTATTTCTTTCATATCGGGTATAACGGTTTTAATTACCGGGGCTGGCAAAAGATGCCCCAACTCAACAGCGTTCAGTTTATCCTTGAATCAGTACTTAGCCAGATCCTGAAAACCAAGTTAACGATTGTTGGCTGCGGCCGAACAGATGCACAGGTGCATGCCAGCCAGTTCTTCTTTCATGTTGATATTGAAGAGACGTGGGAGTATGATCTGATGTTCCGCTTGAATAAAAACCTCCCGAACGACATTGCTATTTTCGACATCCTTCCCATGGAGGGGTCGCCCCATGCGCGCCTGGATGCTGTTAGCCGAACCTACAATTACTTTATTCATACCTATAAGGATCCGTTTCTCAACACCATCAGCTCGCTATACCTCGGCAAGCATCTCAACCTGACGGAAATGAAAAAGGCGGTTATGCTTTTACCACTGCATACGGATTACCGTGCGTTCTGCAAAACTCCGGCTGTGCAGCGAACAACCCGTTGCAAGGTTACGTCCGCAACGCTGTATGCAGATGAGCTGGGAGACAACATCCGCTTCGAGATTTCCGCGAGTCGCTTTTTACGGGGCATGATCCGGATTATTATGCAAAAGCTTTTGCTGATCGGTCAGGGTAAGATGAGTGTGGAGGAATTTGAGCGTGACTTGATCTCGGCAGAAGCACCACCGATCATCCGATGTGCTTACCCGCAGGGATTGTACCTGTCGCAGGTGAAGTATCCTTTTTTGGAAATTCCGTCACGGTCTGAATTATTTAATACACTTGCGGAGAAAAGCCGGTGGAAAGCTGTGTAAATAATTATTCCGGCCTGTTTTCGGTTAAATCCTGTGGCGGATCACACTCCAGTCTCATGTCAAGCTTGTCAGGCATTTTAAAAAATCCTTTTTTATACGGTAAGCTGTTGTCGGCATAAACTTTCAGCATATAACTTGCCCAAATAGGTCGCGCAGTGGTTGAGCCGGCTCCGTCACTCCAGTTCAGGAAGTGAATACTGCGTTCATCCCCTCCAACCCATACACCCGATACGAGATCTTTTGTAACGCCCATATACCAGCCATCCGAAGCGTTGTTTGTGGTTCCGGTTTTGCCGCCAATCTCGTTGTTGTCCTTCAGTTTATCAGGAAGACCGCCTGAAGTTCCGCCTTCTATCTCAACACCTCCGCGCAGCATGTAAATCATTTTATACGCGGTTTGATCGCTCATGGCTTCACGGATTTTTGGAATGCGCGCTTCCAATACGTTCCCATTCTTATCTTCAATGCGGGTGATGTACTGCGGTTCGGTATAAATTCCTTCGTTGGCAAACGTGCTGTAGGCACCCGCTAATTCATACAACGAAACATCACTTACTCCGAGACAAAGTGAGGGCACTGCATCCAGCGGACTGTTTATGCCGGACCGTTTGGCAAACTCAACAACATTTTCAATCGATACATCTTTCATCACCCGGGCCGTTATCGAATTAACGGATCTGGCCATCGCTTCACGCAGATTCATCATTCGCCCGGTTCCATGCCCACCACCGGAATTTTCAGGAGTCCACTCACTACCTGCAACCTGAAAAGTTGGTGATAGATCAGGCTGCTCGTAACACGGACTGAACCCCGCTTCCATTGCAGCACCATAAACAAACGCTTTGAAAGTTGAGCCAGGCTGACGCTTGCCCTGCCGGACGTGATCGTATTTAAAATATTTATGATTGATTCCGCCCACCCATGCTTTGATCTGTCCGGTGTGGGGATCCATTGACACGAGACCAGTATTTAGAAATCGTTTATAGTAGTTCAATGAATCCATCAAACTGAACAATGTATCGCGTTCCCCTTTCCAGGTGAACACGCGCATCGGTTTCTTCAGATTCAACTTGATTGTAATCGAATCGGAATCTGTGCCGTATCGTTTCACCAGATCTTTATAAGCTTCAGTCTGCTTGATGCGAATATTTAGAAAATCTTTTATCTCTTCCCGATTATCGTCAATCCACGGATTTTTACCCTGCCACTTGTTTGCAAAATTGGCTTGAAGAATAACCATCTGTTCAGCAACGGATTCTTCTGCATACCGCTGCATGCGGCTGTCAATGGTGGTATAAATTTTTAATCCATCTTCGTTTAGATTATATCCGCGTTCACGCGCCCAGGCGGTAAGCTCAGGCCTGATAACGCTTCGGAAGTATGTGGCCAGTCCCGCGTTTTGATTTTGAATCCTGTACTGCAACACAATGGGCAGCGCCTGTAAGGAATCAAGCGCTTGCTTGTTTTTTATATACCCATGCGTATACAGCTTGCCGAAAATCTGGTTGCGTTTGCTGAATGAGCTTTTATAGTTCTCTTTCGGATTGAATTTCGAGTTGGCTTGTAGCATGCCTACCAGCACGGCTGACTCCTGAAGATTTAACTCTTGCGGAAGCTTGTTAAAGAAAGTTTTCGCAGCTACCTGAATGCCGCCTACATTTCCAAACCGCACAGTGTTCAGGTAGAGCACAATGATTTCTTCCTTCGTGAAATTTTTTTCGAGTTGCACAGAAATAATCCACTCTTTTGTTTTGTCAATGATGCGCTTCGGATTATGCCCGGTAAATACCTCGGTAACCAGCCATCCATCCAGGCCAGTCTCGGTATTTTGCGTATACAGGTTTTTGGCAAGCTGTTGTGTGATCGTACTTCCACCGCCATCCGGGTTAAATGTTATTAAGCCTTTTGCAACGCGAATGAATGCCCAGAAGTCCATACCCGAATGATCATAGAACCGGTGATCCTCAGAAATGATCAGTGTTTTTATCAGATGCGGAGGCAGATCTTCATACGTAACCTGGCCGCGATCGTACAGAAAGTAATGGCCGAGTGAAATGCCATCGGCAGAGATCAGCTCCGAAGAAAAATCATTTTCCGGATTTTCAATGCTTTTTAATGCAGGCATGCCACCATACAGGCCAAAGAGGTTGATGCTTACCGTGTATATATAGAGCGGAACGCCAAGCAGAAAACAAAAGAATAAAATCCAGGCAATTTTAAAGGTTTTCCTGACCCAGGGGCGTTCAAGCCTGGCCAGCGCACGGAGTTTATGAAGGAAAGGATAAGCTTCGGCTTGTTCACTCATTGGGGGATGTTATATTTATTGTTGCGGATGATTGGAGGTTATAGCCTGACGGCAGAATTTTCTATTCATCGTTCTTGGTTAATTTCGAGATCAAATCTTTTGTTGTCAGTTGATCATATGGACAATCAATAATTATCACTGCGTCAAGCCCTTGTGATTCTTTCTTTTCCTTTGCGTTAAAAATAATAATTCCTCTTCCTGCGTGCCCTGTGAAATCTGGTCTGCCTAACTCAAAAAATTCTTTTTTTGATAATAGCCCGTTTCCTTTTGTAGTTGAATTTTTAGTGCAAGAGTAAAAGGCAATTTTCTTATCTGTAAGGTCAAATCCTTTTTTAGGATCTATTGTTCCGGATTTCTTAGTCTCAAAGGGAGGAAGAAATAAGCTATCTACGATCGTGATTTCGTATTGATTCAATTCTGCTTCAGAGTCAACTCCGCAGCTGTCCAAAATATTAATCTGGCCGCTACTCAAATGATAAATCAAATAAATCGGAAGAAAAATAATTAAGCGTTTTGTGGTCATTTGTATAAAAAAGTTACGGCCGATATTGATTATAGATACTTAAGTCTCCTCTATCCCTATTGGCTACTTCCAAGATACATTTCCGATTTGTGTTATGCAACGAGTTTCCTACTCAACAAAAAAACGGGCCTTCAACTTTCGTCAAAGACCCGCTTCAAACAATTAATCTAACCTAAACTTAATCCTCCAGCGCTTCGTGTGGGGTCAACAATACTTCCATGAAGATTTACTCATATCGTGGAGCTTAAAAATATTTTCTGATAGACACGTATCCGTTTTCTTCAAATTCCATCACGCTCTGAAATGTTTCACGCACAGATGCGAAACCATGGAAGATAATTTAAAATCATACAATCGGCTGTTCATTTACGTTCTGCTACGTACAAAACTGAACACTCCATGTCCAAAATTGACTTCCCTGCAGCCATGAAGCGGTTTTTAATCTATGGCATTTCATTTGTCAAAAGGTGTCGGATTGTGATCACAAATTTTTATGGTTAGGAAAATTTTAACGAGTGTTTGTATACTCACCCTTTTGATTCTGAGTGCATGTGCCGTATTTTTTGGCTCTTACTTTTCGAATGTCCGGCATTTCGCTGCAAATCCGGAAAAGGGTTACCAGGCTGACTTTTATTTGTACATTTCTCCGGGGGCTAAGAAAATTGCGGAGGAAGGTGGAACGATCACCTTTCTTGTTCAACCTAATAATTCAGGTATAAACTCAGACGATCCTGTTGTTCACCAAAAAGATGCACGATGGACAGGCTTTGAACGGCATAAGATTGCCAATGAGCTGAACGTTGCCCTACTCGTGCCCGCCTTTATCCGACCAGGTCAGGACTGGCACATTTATACACATGCGCTTGACCGGGATGTGTTAACAACTCAGCGCAAAGATGTTTCCCGTATTGATCTTCAATTACTGGCCATGCTCGATGAAGCGAGGGTTCAGTTGAAAAAAGAAGGAATCAATTCAAATGAAAAATTTCTTCTCCAGGGATTTTCTGCGAGCGGAATGTTTGCCAATCGTTTCACTGTACTTCATCCGGAGCGGGTCCTGGCAGTCGCTGTAGGTTCACCGGGAGGCTGGCCGATTGCGCCTGTAAAAAAATATCAAGGCAAAGAGTTACCCTATCCGGCCGGCATAGGGGACTTGGAAATTTTAACCGGTAGGTCGTTTGATAGTACTGCCTTTATACATGTACCTCAGCTCATTGTGATGGGCTCTGCTGATGATAATGATTCTCTCGATTTTACAGATGGATGGGACAAAGACGCAGCGGGTATAATCGATTCACTTTTTGGAAACAATCCTCTGGAACGATGGGCACATTCAGAATCGGTGTATAAAAAGAGCGGTGCGAATGTTAGGTTTATGCTCGTAGATGGAGTGGGCCACGATCGCAAAGAACTGCAATCGTATAGCACTGCATTTTTTAAGGATATTCTTTACTGACTATCCGTTTACTGATCAGACCTCTTCCCAAAAAACGCTTAGTATGAATCCATAAAAAACAAGCCTCAAACTACTGAAGACAAAAATAAAAACGGGCCTTCAACTTCCGTCAAAGACCCGCTCCAAGCAATTAACTAACCTAACCTAAACTCTATTTCCAGCCACCACCCAGCGCCTGGTACATATTCACCACGGCATTCATCTGCTGCTTCTTGGTTTCGATAAGCTCAAACTTTGATTCCAGTGCTTCGCGTTGGGTCAACAATACTTCCATATAATCAGCACGCGCTGACCGAAACAACACATTCGCAATGTCAATCGATTCGGTAAGCGCTTGTACCTGCCTGGATTTCAAATCATAACTTCGCTCCAGGTTTGTAATCATGGATAATTGATTGGAAACTTCGACATACGCGTTTAAAATAGTTTGTTCATAGCGGTACACTGCCTGGATCTGTTGTGCGTTTGCACTGTAGTACGATGCCTTAATTGCGTTCCGGTTTATTAAGGGTGCTGTCAGATCTCCAGTAAGGGAATAAAGCAATGATTCAGGTGTCCGTATAAGGTACGATGGATTGAACGCCTGAAAACCAATGCCTGCAGAAATTCCGACAGAAGGATAGAACCTTGCTTTCGCTACCTGAACATCAAGTTTGGCTGCTGCCAGTTTCATTTCAGCTTGTCTGATATCCGGACGATTCGCTAGTAGTTGTGCCGGAATACCAGCTTGAATCGTGTGGGGCACCAAATCATTAAACGTCAGATAATCACGTTGAACAGGCTGTGGATAACGCCCTACCAGAAAATTAATGTGGTTTTCAGTCTCCACAATATCCTGCTGAATGTAATATTGACGGCTTTCATTCTTAAGCACTTCTGCTTCGAATCTTCTAACGGCTAACTCTGTAACTCGTGCAGACTCTTTCTGCAGCTTTACGATTACCAACGCATCATTCAAAATGTTGATGTTCGTTCTTACGTTCACCAACTGATTATCCAGCGCCAGTAACTCATAATACGAATTAGCGATTTCAGCAATGAGGTTTGTAACCATAAAGTTCTTCCCCTCAACGGTGGACAGATATTGCAGCAACGCAGATTTTTTAGCGTTCCGAAGCTTGCGCCAAATATCCAGTTCCCAGGTAGCAACAACACCGACCATGTAATCCGGTAATGGTTCGGGGAATTCTGTTCCAGGTTTAATTTCTGTATTGGCATCATTGGCTCCCTGACTCGTATACCTGCCTACCTTTTCAACGCCAGCCCCACCTTTAACACCTACAAAAGGTAAGTATTCACCTTTCCGCGCACGCACCTCATTGTTTGCAATTACTATTTCCTGTAATGTTATGTTGAGTTCCTGATTGTTGCTAAGCGCGGTATCGATCAATGCATTCAGGTACGGATCATGAAAATAATCTTTCCATTGAATCTTAGCCGTATTGGTACTATCCTGTGACGCGGTATAACGTTGAGGGACCACAGAAGTATCCGCTGTCTTATTAACCAGTGATGGAGCGCAAGCCGAAAATGCGAATGCCATACACGCTACTCCTGCATAGCGATTTATAAATCTTTTACTCATTTTCTTCTTTCAGTTTTTTGTGTTCGAATTCTTCTGTTAAAGGCCGGTCTAATTCACCCTTGAGGAATTTACGGCCTTCCGCCAGGTTCGCGAAAATGTAATACAGTCCGGGAATAATGATTACCCCTAAAAGGGTTCCGATTAACATGCCGCCCAATGCTGAACCTCCAATGGTACGATTACCAATGGCACCGGCTCCGGTGGCAACGACCAGAGGAATCAATCCTACAATAAAAGCAAATGAGGTCATTAAGATCGGGCGGAAACGAACCCTTGCACCTTCAATCGCGGCTTCAAAAATAGTAGCTCCGTGCCGGTGTTTTTGTACAGCAAATTCTACTATCAGTACCGCATTTTTTCCAAGCAAACCTATCAGCATGATGATCCCTATTTGTGCATAGATGTCGTTATCCAGCCCCATGAGCTTCAGCAATAGGAACGAACCGAAAATCCCAATCGGCAGCGACAAAATAACCGCTAACGGCAACAGGAAACTTTCATACTGTGCGGCCAATACCAGGTACACAAATGCCAATACAATGATGAAAACATAGATGGCTTCATTACCGCTATTCGCTTCATCGAACGAAAGACCTTCCCATGCGATGTCATATCCTTTTGGCAATGTCTCTTTTGCAACTTCACGTATCGCCTGAATGGCATCCGCGGTGGTGAACCCATCTGCTGGAAGTCCGCGAATCGCGGCTGAGTTGTACATATTAAAACGCGTAACCTCATTTGGTCCTTGTGTCTTTTTAAGTTTCATAAAAGAAGAATAAGGAACCATTTCCCCATGATCATTCTTTACGAACAAATTCAAAACATCGGATGGGAGCCTTCTGAATTCAGGAGCCGACTGAACATACACTTTGAAAAATCGTCCAAACCGAATAAAGCCCTGTTCATAGGTACTGCCGATAAGAATATTTAGATTCTCCATAGCCTTACCAATGGAAACACCTTTTTGCATCGCTGCTTTATTATCAATCTCCAATTCGTATTGTGGATAATTGGCTGCGAAAAAAGTAAACAATCCAGTTAACTCTTTCCGCTTACTCATATCTTCAATAAACTTCTTGTTGACTTTGTCAAATTCGTGATAGTCGGTTTCGCTATTTTTATCTAACAGGCGCAAGGAGAACCCTCCGGATGATCCAAAGCCAGGAACAGCAGGCGGCTCAAAAAACTCCACGATCGCTCCGAGATTTCTGGATTTTGCTTCCAGTTCTTCCATGATTTCTTTTACGGATTGGTCACGATCAGCCCAGTTTTTTAAGTTGATCAAACAGGTACCCGCATTAGAGCCCCTTCCTTCGGTCATAATTTCATACCCTGCTAAAGAAGAAACTGATTCAATACCTTCTACTTCTTCGCATATCTGCTGAAGTTTTTGCGATACCTGATTGGTTCGTTCAAGGGTTGCACCGGGAGGCGTTTGGATGATCGCATAAATTGTTCCCTGATCTTCACCGGGAATGAAGCCAGAGGGCAGTACTTTATTTTCAACAAAGATCCCAACACCGAAAATCAACAAGACAACAAAGGTCACCAGTCTTCTGTTTACGATTAATCGTAAGAGGCCTACATATTTTCCGGTCAGTTTTTCAAATCCCCTGTTAAAGCTGTCGAGTGATCGGTTAATCAGATTTTTCTTTTTTGGTTTACCATGGTTATTCTTCAAAATCATGGCACACAATACCGGTGTCAGCGTAAGTGCTACAACACCTGAAAGAATAATGGAAGTTGCCATGGTAATGGAGAATTGCCGGTAGAAAACTCCGACAGGTCCGGTCATAAAAACCAACGGCACAAATACTGCAGTCATAACAAGTGTGATCGCAATGATGGCGCCACTGATTTCGTGAAGTACTTCCTGCGTAGCCTTATACGGAGAAAGATTTTTTTCTTCCATTTTGGCATGCACGCCTTCCACTACAACAATGGCATTATCCACTACGATACCGATAGCCAGTACAAGTGCGAACAACGTGATCAGGTTAATGGATAGCCCAAAAAACTGCATGAAGAAGAAGGCTCCCACCAGCGATACCGGAACGGCCAGTGTGGGAATTAGTGTTGAACGCCAATCACCCAAGAAAATGAACACCACAATCGCCACCAGAATAAAAGCTTCACCCAGGGTGTGGAGTACCTTTTCAGTGGAGGCATCTAAAAATTGAGAAACATCATAGCTAATTTTATAATCTACGCCCGGGGGAAAATCAGCCTTCATTTCCGTCAGCAACACTTTTACTTTCTTGATTACCTCACTGGCATTGCTTCCATAGTTTTGTTTTAATACAATGGCTGCCGAAGGATGGCCGTCCAGGTTGGAATAGATATCAAAGAATTCACTTCCCAATTCAACTGTAGCAAGGTCTCCGAGGTGAATACTTTCACCATCCGCATTTGCGCGAATAATAATATTTTCATACTCCTCAGGTTTATTATACCGACCCTTATAGGTCAGCACGTATTCAAGCGACTGGGCAGCAATACCAGAACTCTGGCCGAGTCTACCCGGCCGGCCAATGATACTTTGCTCAGCCATTGCCTCCATTACTTCTTCAATGGAAATGTTATAAGCGCGCATACGAGCAGGGTTGAGCCATACACGCATCGCATAGGTACGGCTACCTAGTATTCGGGTTCTCCCTACACCATTAATCCTGTTGATTTCAGGAATCATTTTTACGCTGGCGTAATTGTATAGGAACTTCTCATCCAAGTGTTCATCCGTACTGTACAAATTCACATACATCAACATACTGGGCTGTATAGGCGTAATGATTACGCCTTCCCGTTGCACTAGGTCTGGCAACAGGGGCATTACTTGATCCACCCTTGTCTTGACGCGTATGGTAGCCTCGTTGGCATCGGTACCGGGCTCAAAGATTACGTTCAGTGTAGCCTCTCCCGCACTCGTAGCATCGGATGTCATGTATCGCATACCCTCGACACCGTTGATGGAATTTTCCAACGTGATGAGTGTTGATTGAATCAATACATCCGCACTGGATCCCGGATAGGCAATAAAAATACTCACCGTAGTGGGAGCAATTTCAGGAAATTGTGAAGTCGGCAACTGCTTAATCGCCAATGCTCCAACAAAAAGAAAGACCAGCGAAAGTACAATCGCAAAGACAGGTCTATGTAATATTTTACTAAACATTTATTTTGATTTTTAGGTAACTACTTACTCCGCATATAAATCCAGGTGTGATAAAACCGAATCAGGTTTTACAAATTCAGCGTGTATTTTGTCACCTTCTCGCACCAGGCGCAATCCTTCAAGAAGTATTATATCAGTTTCTTCAAGCCCACCTTGTACGGCATAAATATGCGGGAGTTCTGCAGCGATGGTGATATGCCGCGAGCGAACAATATTGTCTTTGTCGATAACGAAGACATACCTTTTATCCAAAACTTCAAATGTAGATTTCTGAGGAATTAACAATACATTTTTAAGGGGCACGTTCATGAGTACACTACCTGTTTCTCCATGCCGTAACAGACCTTTAGGATTGGGAAATGTCGCCCGGAAAGCAATGTTCCCGGTTTCATTATTGAAATCTGCTTCAATCGTTTCAATTATACCTTGGTGTTTAAACACCTTGCCGTTAGCCATTAACAGGTTTACATGTACAAGGCTATCTTTTTTTATTACCGTTGTGTACTCCAGGTATTCAGCCTCAGGCACGTTGAAGTAAACCCACATTTTACTATTGTCCGATAGACTGGTAAGCAATTCTCCTTCATCCAGGAGACTTCCCAATCGCACATGGAAACGATCCATGATACCATCAAAGGGTGCCCGGATCTGGGTAAAGCCAAGATGAACCTGCGCTAATGCTACCTCGGCTTTAGCTTTATCAAATTTTGCTTTCGCTAACGCCAATTCATTTTTAGACACCACGTTGCTATCCGCGAGCGCCTTTGTATTCAGATATTCAATTTCAACGAAGTCGGCTTCGGCTTGTGCCTTTTGTAGTTCGGCTTGATACAACATGGGCATTACCTGGAACATCAATTGCCCTTTCTTTACTAGTTGGCCTTCGTCTACGTAGATGTTTTGCAGATAACCTTTTTCCAGCGCCCGTACTTCTATATGATTTATGGAACGGATTTGACATACATACTCCTTTGTGCTGGAGGTATCCATTCTCAGGGGACTGGTAACTAAAAATTTGGTTTCGGCTTCATGTTCTTTTTCTTTGTGGCCGCAGCTTGCGCAGAACAATAACACGCACAGGCTTGTGAACATGAGAATTTTACTCGTCATAATTTTAAAAGATTTTTACTTGTATTGTTTTTAGAAAGGTGTGTAACACCAATTGCTGCGCGTGGTAAAACCTTATTATGGTCACTACGAACAGAAGAATAAGAGGAGAATAGACAAGCTGAATTGCCTACTCAGATTAATTTCATAACCTGAGTACGCGGAACAGGGAAGCCCTGAAAATGGAGAGACGAGAGGCACGCTCACCGAAAGATGTAATGGTTTCTAAACGCTCAAAGAAATTGGCTGCGGATACGTGCGCATAGAAAAGGTTAGAATACGTATTGTCTTTAGAATACGTTTTTAAAAGATTCCGCTTGTAGTCTTCCTCAAAATAATCGCTGGCAATCGCGGCTGTTTTTTCAATCGGAGCCTGGAGATGGTGCGACTTATTTGAATGGAGTAAGGATGAAAAATCTTCCCGGTGGATATGCGCAAATACCTGGGTATACCCTAACAGGAGTAGAACCAACAGCGTTGCAGAATATTTAAGAAGGTGTTTCAAGCTTAACAGTGAAGTAATTACCGTTATAGGTGCAAAAATGAGATAAACGGGGCGCAATTACAAACCCGTCCTGTCGCGGGGTGTAAACGTGTCGCAGCTGAAAATCGTTCGGGAAATTTATTTCACAACCGGTAACGATTGAAATATGGGGTACCGGAACTTTTTTGGCAACTTGTTGCTTTGATTCTGTTGACCATCCCCGCGCCATGAAAATCCTTGTCACCTATTTAAAGAACTACAAAGGCCTTATTGCCCTCGCATTATTCCTGGCAGCGATAAGCCAGGTTTTCTCCCTTCTGGATCCACACATTACGGGAAAAATTGTGGACAACTTCATTGAAAGAAAAGAATCGCTTTCAAGGGCCGATTTCATTAAGGGCATTCTGTACCTCGTTGGCCTGGCCATTGGTGCTGCTATGGTATCGCGGATCGCAAAAAATTTACAAGATTATTTTACAAGTATAGTGGTGCAAAAACTGGGCGCTAAAATGTATGCCGATGGGTTGAAGCATTCGCTCGAACTTCCATACCAGACGTTTGAAGATCAGCGCAGCGGTGAAACACTTGGTATTCTTCAGAAAGTACGAACCGATTCTGAAAAATTTATTACGTCTTTTATCAGTGTATTATTTGCCAGCCTGGTAGGGCTTGTGTTCGTTACCATCTATTCATTATCGGTAAGCTATAAAGTTACGCTCGTATACTTTGCAGCAGTTCCAATTATTGCCTTAACGAGCTGGCTGCTCAGCCGGAAGATTAAGGTTGTTCAAAAAAGCATTGTTAAGGAAACAACGGCATTGGCAGGTTCAACAACGGAATCGTTGCGGAACATAGAGTTGGTGAAAAGTCTGGGACTTGCCAACCAGGAAATTAATCGGTTGAACAACACTACCTATAAAATTCTCGGGCTAGAGCTTAAAAAAGTTAAATACGTACGCGGAATGAGTTTTCTGCAAGGCACTACCGTAAACTTCGTTCGAAGTGTAATGGTCGTTATTTTATTGCTGCTGATTTTCGACAATGATATTTCTGCCGGTAAATATTTCACATTTCTTTTTTATTCTTTCTTCCTGTTTGGACCCTTACAGGAACTTGGTAACGTGATCATCGCGTACCGCGAAGCCGAAGTTTCGCTGGCAAATTTTAACCGGATCTTAAGCTTGCCGAAAGAAGCGAAGCCAAAGAACCCGGTGCAGGTCAGCCGGATTACGAACCTGAGTTTTGACAACGTCAGCTTCAAGCATCAGTCGGCCAGCACCAATGCGTTGAATAACATTTCTTTTGCCACCAACAACGGCCAGACGATTGCATTTGTTGGTCCATCCGGTTCAGGTAAAACAACGCTGGTTAAACTGTTGGTTGGATTATATCCTCCAAAAGGAGGACAGGTACTCTATAATAATGTGCCGAGCACGGAAATCGATTTGGACGATTTACGAAACAAAATCGGGTTTGTAACACAGGATACGCAACTGTTCTCGGGTACAATCCGTGAGAATTTATTATTCGTTCGTCCGGATGCAACCGATGAAGAATGCTTGATTGTGTTAAAAAAAGCTGCATGTCAATCTCTTTTAGAGCGAGCAGATAAAGGACTTGATACTGTGATCGGTGAAGGCGGAGTAAAAGTTTCAGGCGGAGAGAAGCAGCGGCTTTCGATCGCGCGTGCGCTTTTGCGTCAGCCGGATATTTTGGTGTTTGATGAAGCTACGTCTTCGCTCGATTCCATTACAGAAGAAGAGATTACTGAAACGATCCGCGAGGTATCGGTTATCAAAGACCACATTACCATTTTAATTGCACACCGGTTGTCAACCATCATGCACGCGGACAAAATTTTTGTGCTGGAACGAGGTAATATTATTGAGTCAGGCAGACATGAAGCTTTGCTTGCAGAGAAAGGTTTGTACTACGCGATGTGGCGTCAGCAGATTGGTGAGAAGGATAGCGTGGAGGTTGTAAGCTAAGTAACTACTCAAACACCTTCAGAGATTCTCCATCATACGATGCAAACACCATTGTTGGATGAGAATCGAGATGATACATGTTTCCGTTTGTATCGATCGCGATTGCGCCTGCAAAGCCATCGTAAGGCTTGAGCTCGGCAAATGTTTTCTCACACGCCAGCTGCAACGACATTCCATCCGTAACCCGCGTGACAATTTTTGCTGCAATGGCTCCGCTAACAATATCTTCACCTACGCCTGTACACGATACACCGCAGTGCGCATTGGCAAAATTCCCGGCTACCGTCGCTGAATCTGAAATGCGTCCGGGTATTTCAAAACCCTTTCCTCCGGTTGACGTTGCGGCTGCGAGGTTTCCAAAAAGATCGAGCACAACACAACCCACGGTTCCGGAGCGTGAGGCTTTTAATTTCGAATCATACTCTTTTCTGCGCACTTCCGTTTCGGTGCTGAAGTATTCGAAGCCATTCTCGCGCGCAAATTGAGTTGCGCCCTCACCACCCAGCACGCGATCATCCACAGTCATTAAACGTTCCGCAACACGGATTGGATTTTTGACGTCTTCAATGTTGATCACTCCGGAAAAACGTTGGGTAACGCCATCCATCATGGAGGCACTCATCCGGATTTTTCCATCGCGTTGAATCTGGGAGCCAGTGCCTGCATTGAAAAGATCATTGTCTTCCAGTTGCTCCACAGCATACACGACAGTTTGGAGCGCAGTGTGATTCTTTAGAAAGTCAAATGATTTTTTTGCAATCTCAGCAAGCGCCTGTTGCTTGGCTTTTTTTATTGCATCCGTAGTGCCAAGTTCGCTGAAGAAGCCGCCATGAAGTATGATTTTTGACGTTGGCATTAATCCGGAATTGCGTTTTTGAGTGGCTCTTTAACAACTTTATGAACTTTCAGCTTATGACTCTCCAGATCATACAAGCTGCCCATCGCCATTACATGCACGACCAGGTGTTCAATAGAGATTGGTTCACCTAATTCGATGTCGGTAATGTTGGTGTCGTTGATGTAGCGGCCATCGACAATAATTACCAATCCCGAACCAATGGCTTCCATTTTATTTCCATCGGTGATGAGTAGGCCGGTATCTTCACCTAACCCAACACCCAGTGCAATGGGATTACTGACAACCGCCTGGAACAATCGGCCAATGCGACCGCGATGAACAAAATGGGTATCAAAAATTACGTTATTAATTAAGCCCAATCCGCTGGTGATCTTCACTTCACCCTTGAGCAACGCTTCATGTGCTGATCCCTGATAGATCATGTTGTTCGAACATGCAGCAGCTCCGGCAGAGGTACCGGTGATCACAACTTCATCATACGTGTATCGCGACAAGAGTACCCGGTGAAAAGCGGTACCGCCCAACACAGACGTGAGCCGTAGCTGATCACCACCGGTGAACATAATAATATCAGCCTGTTCAATTCTGGAAATAGTTTCAGGCGCATTGGCTTCCTCGCGGGTCTTAACGCCCAGCACGCCAACATTGTTTGCGCCTAAATGGGAAAATGCTTTCAGGTATTCATTGCCTACCTCTTCCGGAACCTGGGAAGCCGTGGTGATCACTTCAATCCGGGAATCAGTTTTGTGAACTGATTCCGTAAGAACCCTTTTTAAAATCCCCCGTTCGAAAAAGTTGAAATTCTTTAGAAGCTCTTTTTCGTAATTTTTTTCAGTAAAACTTCCTTTATCTACTGCCCCCCCGATTACAATTAGCTTACCCTTGGGTGCCATAAAGTAGTGTGTTTATACAATGCGTAACGTAAATCGATGCCGAAATATAAACAACTTTCCTTACCTTATTACCTCAACTTACTACCATCCTCATCGACCTATGAAAATATTGAAGGTACAGGCGCTGCGCGGTCCAAACATCTGGAGCGTCAATCGTAAAAAACTTATTCAAATGCGCCTGGATATTGAGGGACTTGAAGAGCGACCAACCAATAAAATTAAGGGATTCAAGGAACGGCTTGAAGCCATGTTTCCGACCATGTATGAGCACCGCTGCTCGGAAGGGAAACCGGGAGGATTTTTCTACCGCATCGAGAAGGGAACCTGGATGGGTCATGTAATTGAGCACATCGCACTGGAGATTCAAACACTTGCAGGAATGGAAACCGGGTTTGGCCGCACGCGCGAAACAAAGACAAGTGGAATATATAATGTAGTGTTCAGTTATGTAGAAGAAAATGTAGGCCTGTATGCCGCGGAGGCTGCCGTTAGAATTGCCGATGCGTTAGTGAACGAAACTGAGTATGATTTGAGTGCTGACATTCAAAAGATGAAGGAGATCCGCGAAGAGGTGCGGCTCGGGCCAAGTACCGGCTCCCTGGTGGATGAAGCGGTTGCCCGTGAAATTCCCTGGATCAGGTTAGGATCAAACTCACTTGTTCAGTTGGGTTACGGTGTTAATCAAACTCGTTTTCAGGCCACCATCACGCAAAACACGAGTAACATTGCGGTTGAAATTGCCTGTAATAAAGAGGAAACGAAAAGGTTACTGGGAATGGCATCCATCCCGGTAGCGAAAGGAGATATTTGTGTTGACGAGGAGGATTTGAAAAGTACGATCGATACCATTGGATACCCGATTGTGATCAAGCCATTGGATGGCAATCATGGGAAAGGTGCTTCGATAAATGTTCTTACCTGGGATAAAGCAGTAGAAGGACTCCATCATGCAAAAAAATATTCACGAAGAGTTATTGTTGAGCGATTTATAACCGGCTATGATTTCCGGGTACTGGTAATTAATAACGAGGTTGTTGCGGCCGCGCAACGTGTTCCGGCTAACGTTAAAGGCGATGGCAAGCATACCATACAGCAACTAATTGAAATTGAAAACAAGGATCCGCGCAGGGGCTATGGTCATGAAAATGTATTGACTGAAATTTCTGTCGATCGCGATACGCTCGATCTGCTTGCGCTTAAAAATTATACAGTTGATACGGTTCCTAAAAAGAATGAGATCGTGTATTTAAAATCTACTGCCAATCTCAGCACAGGCGGAACATCAATCGATGTAACGGATTTACTTCATCCGGAAAATGTTTTTCTGGCAGAACGGATCTCCCGTGTGATTGGGCTTGACATCTGCGGAATTGACATCATGGCTGATAATCTTACGCAGCCACTGAAAGAAAGCGGAGGAGTAGTGCTGGAAGTAAACGCAGCCCCCGGGTTTCGCATGCATTTAGCTCCATCGGAAGGTCTTCCAAGGAATGTTGCTGCGCCCGTTATTGATATGCTGTATCCGCCCGGCAAACCTTCACGGATTCCGATCATTGCTGTTACGGGAACAAACGGCAAAACAACAACCACACGTTTACTGGCACACATAGTAAAGAACAGCGGCTATCGCGTAGGCTTTACAACATCCGATGGAATTTACGTTCAGAATCATTTACTGGAGAAGGGTGATACCACGGGCCCGCTAAGCGCAGAATTTATCTTAAAAGATCCAACGGTTGAGTTTGCCGTACTCGAAACCGCACGCGGTGGGATTTTACGTGCAGGATTGGGCTTCAGCCGCTGCGACATTGGGATCATCACAAACATTACAGAAGACCACCTGGGTTTAAGTGATATTGATACCCTGGAAGATTTGGCGCGCGTAAAATCAGTGGTGGTTAAAAGCGTAAAAGAAGAAGGCTGGGCAGTGTTGAATGCAGAAGATGCCACCAGTGTGTCCATCGCGAAAGACCTGGATTGCAACATTGCGTACTTCAGTATGAATGAGAATCACCCGATAATTGTTGAGCACTGTAAAAATAAAGGGATTGCGGCCGTGTACGAGAATGGCTTCATCACTATTAAAAAAGGAGATTGGAAAATTCGCATTGAAAAAGTTACCACCATTCCGTTAACGTTTGGCGGAAAAGCAAAATTTATGATCGGTAACGTACTCGCTGCCTCGTTAGCGGCTTACCTGTACGGATTTAAAACCGAGGCTATCCGGTTATCACTTGAAACATTTATTCCATCCGCGGCTTTAACTCCCGGCCGGATGAACATTTTCAACTTCAAGAACTTTACCGTAATGATTGACTTCGCGCACAACGCTGCCGGGTATGCTGCGATTGAGGAATTTTTGAGTACAGTAACCGCGACTAAAAAAATTGGCATTGTTGCAGGCGTAGGTGATAGAAGAGATCAGGACATCCGCGAATGCGGTATGATTGCTGCACGAATGTTTGATCACATCATTATCCGTCAGGAAAAACATTTGCGCGGAAGACTGGATGAAGATATTAATCGTTTGATCCTGGAGGGAATGCGCTCGGTGAATAAAAAAGTTACCCACGAACTCATACCTATAGAAATTGAAGCAATTAAGCACGCCATCTCCATCGCTGAGCCCGGGACTTTTATAACTGCCTTAAGCGATGTGGTTACAAATGCCATCGGCATTGTGCAGGAATATCTTGATAAAGAGGCCGGGATTTAATTCTCTGTTTCTTAATGCAAAATCTGTTTTCTCATATTCGCCAGTATTGTCACCTTGGCAATGAGGCGTTGGAAAGTCTGGGTGCAGTGCTCAAGCCGCTGGAGTTGGAGAAAGGTTCGTTCTTAATAACCGGAGGAAAGATTTGTCAGCATGTGTACTTTTTGGAAAAAGGTTGCCTGCGCGGATATTACAACGTTGACAGCCGTGAGATTACCTACTGGTTTGCGTTTGAAAATAACTTCGTCACATCCTTATTAAGCTTTGTGACACAAAAGCCGGGCATGGAGAATATCCAGCTGCTCGAAGACTGCAAGCTTTGGTCTATAACGTATGCAGACCTGCAGGAACTTTATAGCAAGCATGCCGACATCAGCCGACTTGGCCGAATCATGAACGAGCGATACTATGTGATGCTGGAGGAGCGATTTGTGAGCAATCATTTTAAAGAAGCTCGTGAGCGGTATGAAAATTTGTTAGCGAATGCTCCGCATATTATACAACGTGTTCCACTGGGCTTTATCGCTTCTTATCTGGGAATGACACAAGAGACACTTAGCAGGATTCGAAATAAAGTCTGAGCAGTTGTAGTGTAACCTCAACTCGGCTCACCCGTATACTTCAATCTATGCCCCACAACCCCAAAAAAAAATAATTTTATGCATGTCCGTAACCTTTTGTTGAGCCTTGCGTGTCTCAGCTTCATCATCGTAATTGGCGGAGCAGTGTATGAACATATCGCTGTTGTTCCGCGTTGGTCTGTTGCACCTCCTTCATCCCTTGCTATGTTTCAGGGTCCCTATGGATTAAATCCTGCACCCTTCTGGCAAATTATACATCCGATAACGCTCGCATTTTTTATTGCTGCGCTTGTCGCTAATTGGAAAACGCAACGCAGGAAACTTATTCTGATAGCATTTGGCGGCTACTTCTTAGTCTTGGTAATTACGGCTCTTTATTTTGTACCGGAACTTATCAGCATTACAACTATATCGTTTTCTGAAACAGTTGATGCTGAACTAACAAAACGTGCGGGCCAATGGGAAACGTTGAGTCTCGTGCGGCTTACTTTTTTGATCGGACTTGCCATAACTTTATTAATGTCCTTGGCCAGATCAACCACAAAGCAGGAATAACTTCTTTTAGCCAAACATCCTTTCAGGTCATTCGATTAAGTGCTGCTGTTGCTTTTTGACATATATCAAAAACCATAGCAACGTGGCCCCGTTACAATTGTTTGTAAACCAAAATTCAAAATGGAAAACAACAATGTGTATCAAAGGCCTTCAAATGCATTTATTGCGGCCTCGTGGATTGCCATTCTTTCAGGAATGCTGGCATTCATCATTGGATTGTGGAATGCGGAAATGGAACTGAATGAAAAGGGATATTACTTTACGGTGCTCATGTTTGGCTTGTTTGCAGCAATCTCGCTTCAGAAAGCTGTGCGCGATCAACTTGAAGGTATCCCGGTTACGAACATGTACTATAGCCTGGCATGGTTCTCCGTAGTGTTAACCATTGTGCTGCTGGTGGTGGGATTGTGGAATGCAACGTTGCTTCGCAGTGAAAAAGGCTTTTATGCGATGTCGTTTACGCTGAGCATCTTCGGTGCGATTGCGGTTCAGAAAAATACGCGTGACAGTCAATGGGCTGACAAACAGTTGAATCAAAATAATTAAGGGAGATTGGAGTTCTTTTGGATAGCGGGCACTACGTCCGCTATCTTATTTTATGGGCTTTTGATTTCAAAAAATAGTATTTAACCATAATTAACATTCGGTTACTAAACGTTGGACCACTTCTTGAATCTAATGTTCAAAAAAAGTAAAAGTTATGAAAACACGTTTGTTAGTGATGGTTGGGATGATGATCAGCACGACCATCTTTGCACAGCAATCAACCCGCGCTTCGCGCAAATCCGACAATAGCGGATATGAACGCATGAAGCGTGAGCTTGCATTGAGTGAAAAGCAGTATGCCTCTGTGAAGGATATTGACTTTAAATATTCCAGAAAACGCGGTGAAGAAAAGTCAAAATTTGACCGTACGCGTTTTGAGGGCCGCGAAACAATGCGATCACTTCGACTGGAACGCGAGCGCGAAATGCGTAAGGTGTTTACGCCTGCCCAAAAACAAAAAATGGGATGAGTGTCGCGCCCTGAAAAAAGACAAGCATCGTTTTGCGAAACGAAACGGTGCCCGCAAGACTCACCATCACAAGCATTTTCGAAAAGAGAAGCATGACAGAAGAGATGTTCGGGGATAAAGTGTAATAGGTTGAACGTTTGAGAGGCGTTGTTCGAAAGGGCAACGCTTTTTTTATTCAATGTTCAGTGATTTTCTTTTTTTTCAAAAGTCGTATCTTTCGTATTGGTTCGTCCATAAACCTTTGAAAATTCCTCGGAATCTACATCCTGGCTGAATGAAAAGATTTTTACTCTCCTTTTATCTGATTGTTGCTGTACTTTCTGTGAGTGCACAATGCTGGCAACAGGTAGCAGCTGGTCTTGATCATACACTTGCCATTAAACCTGATGGGACGTTGTGGGGGTGGGGCGGTAACTTTGTGGGCCAGCTTGGCGTTGGCACTGTTTCCGAAAGTGTGCAGACACCCGTACAAATTGGTACCGATAACGACTGGAAAGAAGTTTCTGCTGGCGGCAATAATTCAATGGCTGTAAAAAATGACGGAACTCTTTGGGCGTGGGGCAGCAACCAGTTTGGACAAATAGGAGACGGGTTGTTTGGAGTAGAAAACAATGTTATAAGTCCAAAGAAAATCGGCACGGCCACTAATTGGAAGACAATCTCGGCCGGGTCTTCGTATTCCATGGCTATTAGAACCGATGGAACCTTGTGGGGCTGGGGTGGAAATTTATTCGGGCAACTTGGTACCTCAGGCGGAAATCCGTTTGTACCCACGCAAGTTGGTACCGATACAAATTGGAAAATGGTTTCAGCGAGCGTTATGCATACGTTCGCTATCAAAACGGATGGTTCTCTGTGGGGCTGGGGCTCCAATAGTTTTTTCCAATTAGGAAATGAAAGTATCGGCAGCAGCTCAGTTCCTGTTAGACTCGGACCGGCCGTAACCTGGCAAAGCATTTCCACAGGATATAATTTTACCATGGGGATTACCACAGATGGAAAAAGATGGAACTGTGGATACAACGACTATGGCCAGCTCGGTAACGGATCGTTTCTGGAATCATACGATCTGATGAATGTAGATCCAACAGTTACCTGGAAGGCTATTGCGGTCGGATACAATCACGTAACCGGTATTAAAAGTGATGGTACGCTGTGGACCTGGGGATTTAAAATTGGAACGTTTGATGATAAATCGAACGTACCCGTTCAGGTAGGTTCTGATACTAACTGGGAATCTCTTTCAGCCGGAGATTATCACACCTTTGCCTTTAAGACTGACGGCTCACTTTGGGGTTGGGGCCAGGGTGAATATGACAAGCTTGGCAATGGCAGTTGGGTTGATGTAACACAGCCTCAGAACATCGGAGGCGGAACACCAACCGGTGAAGCGATGCAATCATTTTGTGGCAGCGCTACAATTGCCGATCTGCACGTTACCAGCGGCACGAATGTTCAGTGGTACGCACAGGCTACTGGCGGTTCGGCCCTTGCTACGAATACTGTATTAGTAAATAACGGTCATTATTATGCCTCACAAACCATTGCCGGATGTGAATCACTGGTGCGATTCCACGTTATGGCATCGGTTAGTGCTGTGCCGTCCGCACCAACCGGATTCGATGCGCAAAATTTTTGCCCCGGAACTGCGCTATCAGCTGTAGAGGTTGAAGGAACAAATATTAAATGGTATGCAGCAGCCTCAGGCGGTTCACCGCTTACACCCGGCACAGTACTCGTTAACAACACGCATTATTTTGCTTCACAAACGGTAAATGGTTGCGAGTCGGCAGCACGGTTTGAGGTGACAGTAGCCTTGAATAACACAGCAACTCCAACCGGAACTGCATCACAGACCGTATGTTTTAATTCAACGATCTCAAACCTGTCAGCCACAGGCACGAATATTAAATGGTACAGCGCACCAACAGGTGGAAGTCCGCTTGCTGTTGGAACGGTGGTCGTGGATCAGCAGTATTATTATGCATCGCAAACTGTTTCATCCCTTGAGTCGTGCACAAGGCTTGCTGTCAAAGCAACTGTTACTCCCAACACCCCGCCTACGGGTGGCACATATTATGAGTTTTGCTTTCCGGCCACGGTGGCTTCGCTGTACATTGAAAGCGGTACCAATATAAAATGGTATACAACTGCTGCAGGCGGATCACCGCTTTCATCATCAACGTTGCTCGTGCATGGAACTCACTATTATGCATCCCAAACCATTGGCTCGTGTGAAACAACTGCACGACTGGAAGCCTTTGTATTGGTAAACCTTACGCCTAAGCCGTTGGGTGATGAATTCCAACATCATTGCCTGAATTCAACTGTGGCCGATCTTACTGTCAGTGGATCAAATATTAAGTGGTATGCTACCCTATTCGATACAACTCCGTTAGACCCTTCCACAGCGCTTGTAAATGGCGGCATTTATTATGCAACAGCAACCGAGGGAACGCAGGAATCCTGTGACCGCCTCGAGGTTTGGGTAACTGTGGAAGATATTCCAATACCTTACGGTGAGCCGATTCAAACATTTTGCGATGCCGCTACACCTGGAGACCTGATCGTTGCAGTTGATTACGGAGGGGATATTAAATGGTATGCAACGCCATCGGGAGGGTCACCACTAGCTTCCAATGCAGCGCTGATTCACAACACTCCGTACTATGCATCTCAATCGGCATTTGGATGTGAATCAATCAACCGATTTGAAGTGGTTGTAGATCTTAACACAACTCCAACCCCAACGCCCACCGGCTCACCAACCCTGGAAACTTGTGGGGGCACTATTTATCAACTGCCAGCAACGGGTAGCAACATCCAATGGTACGCATCACCCACCGGAGGCGAGCCCCTGCTAACCACGGATTTTCTTGAAAACAATACGCATTACTATGCTACGCAAACTGTTAACACATGTGAGTCAACTGGCCGTCTGGACGTTTTGGTAACCGTGAAACCGACCCCGTCTTTACCGGTTGTGGCGGGATCAGAAGAATGGTTAACCTATTCCATCAGCAGCGATAATTTTGTTATGGCCATTAAGCCTGACGGTTCGCTTTGGGGCTGGGGTAAAAATACGAACGGCCAATTAGGCATTGTAACAACAGAACCTCCATACCAGCCCACACTGATAAGTTCAACATTGGGATGGAAGGAGGTTGCAGCAGGTGGTGAATTTAGCCTTGCCTTAAAAGCTGATGGTACATTGTGGCGCCTGGATTTTGGTGGAACACTGCAACAAGTGGGCACAGCCGCTGATTGGAGTGCAATTTCAACCGGAGGGATGCATGCGCTGATACTAAAAACCAACGGCACATTGTGGGCTGTAGGCAAAAATGAATATGGCCAGCTTGGTGATGGCACAACAACAGCCCGTACCTTGCCGGTGCGAATAGGCACTGATGCAAACTGGACGCTGATTGCCGCAGGATCAGTTCACTCACTAGCTCGTAAAGCTGACGGAACAATCTGGGCATGGGGCTATAATGCCAATGGGCAACTAGCCGATGGAACTCTGACACAACGACTCACACCTTTGAAAATCGGCACGGCTTCGGATTGGAAATATATTTTCGCTAACGATGTTACCTCATTTGCGATTAAAAATAATGGAACACTTTGGGGTTGGGGCTATTTGCATTACGGGTCAGTTAATACCACATCTCCTCAACAGTTTGGATCTCATACTGACTGGCTTGCTGTTTCTTCTGGCGGTCAGCATACGCTTGGACTGAAAACGAATGGAACTCTCTGGAGCTGGGGATCGAATGATTTTGGAGAGCGCGGCAATGGAGCATTTTCAGATATTCATAACAATACTCCCGAACAGGTTGGATCGGATTCAGACTGGAAGACTTCCGATGCTGGTTCGCGTTATCACATTACCCGTAAAAACGATGGTACGTTATGGGCATGGGGATCGAATTCAAACTATCAGCTTGGGCTTTATAATTTCAACATTGATCAGCATACGCCACAGCTCATCAACGCTGCCGGTTTGATAAATCTTTGCTCATCAGCAACCCTTGCTGACTTGCCTGTTATTGGAACTTCCTTAAAATGGTATGATATGCCTCGTGCATTTGGAGGTTCTGTAATTCCATCATCAACGCAGGTTGTTAACGGAGCGCACTACTATGCAACCCAAACCGTAAACGGCTGCGAATCGGGCGACCGAAAAGAAGTGATTGTATTGTTGGGAACAAGTACGCCCCCAACAGGCGCTTCGGCACAAACACTTTGCTTCACTGCCACCGTTGCTGATCTTAGTGCGGCCGGTACAGGTATTGTTTGGTATAACGTTTCTTCCGGTGGTACCGTGCTGGCAGCTTCAACAACGCTTGTGAATGGTGCACATTATTATGCAGCTCAGAAAATTGGTATCTGTGAATCTCCCCGACTGGATGTTACCGTAACCTTAACGCAACCTGCTTCGCCTACGGGTTCGTCTGCACAAACATTTTGTTCGGGAAGGCGTGTGGTAAATCTCACGGCTACTGGAGATTTAATTCTGTGGTACAGCTCGCCCACAGGCGGATCGCCTCTGGACGGAAACGATCTTTTAGTGGACGGTAATCATTACTATGCTTCTCAAACTGTTAACGGCTGCGAGTCACCGTCACGCTTTGATGTAACCGTTACTGTAAATACAACAGCGGCACCCAGTGGTAGTGCTGTCCAAACGCTTTGCCAGGGCTCAACCGTTGCTTCTTTAACAGCAACGGGTAGCGAAATTAAATGGTATGCTTCTTCCTCAGGTGGGTCGGCCCTTGCTACAACTACTAGCTTGGCTAACAATACGCATTATTATGGATCGCAAACCATAAATGGTTGTGAATCGCCTTCACGATTTGATGTAACTGTTTCGTTAACTACAACAGCAGCTCCTTCCGGAAGCACAGCTCAAACATTTTGCTCAGGTGCTACCGTTGCCAATCTTACGGCTACCGGAACCACCGTAAAATGGTACAGTTCTTCATCCGGTGGATCTGCGCTTGCACCCGAAACCATACTAGCCAACGGGAATCATTATTATGCCACGCAAACGCTAAGCGGCTGCGAATCCGTATCGCGCCTGAACGTAACTACCACGATTAATACAACTGCGATGCCAGCGGCTAGCGCAACCCAAACGTTCTGTTTAACTGCGACCGTAGCATCGCTGCAGGCAACGGGGACCGCACTTAACTGGTACAGCGCAGCAACTGGCGGGTCACCTTTGGCACCTACAGTTTCGTTGATTAATAACACACATTATTTCGTTTCGCAAACCTTGAACGGCTGTGAATCGGCAAGACGAGATGTAACCGCTGTTATCACCGATGTTGCCGCGCCCACGGGTGACATGGAGCAATCCATTAGTGCACAGGCTACTGTTGCAGACCTGCAAGCGGCCGGTACAGGAATCAGCTGGTACACTTCAATTTCAAATGCTGTGGCCGGAGTTAATAAATTGTTGCTGGTAGACCTTCTGATGCCAGGCGCAACCTATCATGCAACACAAACCGTTGACGGTTGTGAAAGCGATGATGTATTAAGCGTTACCGTTTTACTGATTACAGGCCTGGAATCGGATGATTATGAGTTGCAGGCTTACCCAAATCCTGTAAAAGATCGCTTCCGGATCTCATTGTCTAAAAAGATTCATCACCTTGTTGCAATAAATAATCTCGGGCAGACTGTACTTACACAACCGGTTGACGCCCGTGAAGCAGAAGTTGATTTCGGCAGCATGGCTTCAGGTGTTTACTCCATTCAGCTTCACCTGAACGATCGCGTTATTGTAGTTAGGATTTTGAAACAATAACTTACTTAATCCTCACGTTAGCAAAGCAAATGTTGGGCGCACAGGCTGCACACTTACCTACTGCATCAAGTCCTTTGCGGCCTTTGGGAAAGCACTCGCGTAATTCGAGGTTATACGAAACTTCTTCACCGGGTTTTAAGGTAAGGTTTGCAGCATTCACTGTGTAGATGCTCTGGTCTGCAGGTTTTGCACCAATCTGTAATCCGGCCCAGCACGAGATTGTTTTTTCGCCTTTGTTTCGGAAGAACACTACACATTCTGCCGTTGTGCCTTTGAACTTTTTAACCTTTACAAAAACATCTACCTGAGCTATCTGGTTGTGTTCATCCATGATCCGAGCCGTGGTAGGCTCGCTCCATTTGTTGACACTGTCGGCAATCATTACCGGGAATTTTTGAGCCTGTGCAGTTATGCTGAAGCTTAAAAAGGAAATCAGAACTGCAGCAAAAATCAGGTATGCGCGCATTGTTTTCATAGGTTAAGTTTTAAACGAAGTACGCTACACCGGGGGAGCATGAATATCCGTACAGGTGGGTATTTTTTGATGCGGAGCCTACGGATTAAAGCTTGAATGTTATCGTCCAAAGTCCCACCTTTACACCCTAACCACTACAACATGTTTTCTATTGATCAGGCCGCGGCCGAACGGCTAATTTTTCACCGCATCAGCAGCGATGATGCCAATGTCCAGTACAGTACCGAAGAATTGGATGTCAGTAACGAGGAAGAGAGTGTTCTCATAAAAAATATTTTTCTGAAGCCTCTTCAATCTGTAGGAGCGACCTGGGAATTCCGGAAGGATGATCCGGGTTCGAATACACTTAATGCCCTTGCAAAAGAACTGTACGATGACGGAAACTTTGTGATTGGTTCAGTAAACATTGGCAAGCATCTGAAGAACGTTTCTACACATCCTAATATTAAGGATGGCGATCTGTTTGTTATAAAATTTTCAGATATTCTTTACAACGGGAATCTGTGCGAGGGACTAGGGATTTATAAAGTGGAGAACAAGGAAGTATTTATAGAAAACAGTTTCTCCGGATCAAAAGCAGAGTTGAAATTCAGGCGTGGCATTAGTGGCCGTAAGCTTGACAAAGGCTGCCTGATCTTGTTCACGCCCGAACCATACACGGTTTTCACCATCGATAATGTGCATGTTGATACAGAATATTGGAAAAATGATTTTCTCAAGGTTAAGCTGAAACAGGATCCGTTAAATAATACCAGCAAGCTGTTAACGCTCACGAAGTCTTTTATCACGGAATCGTTACCGGAGCAATTTGAAATTGAGAAAGCTGATCAGATTGATTTGCTGAATCGTTCAGCAAACTATTTCAAAAATAAGGAAGAGTTTACGATGCGTGAGTTTGAAGATGAGGTCTTACAGGATAAACAGGTAATTGATGCATTTCAATCGTATGACAAAGGAGACTTACTAGGGATTAATCGCGGCTTTGAAATTTCTCAACAGGCAGTTAAACGCCAGGCTAAAATTTTTAAAAGTGTGCTTAAGCTTGACAGAAATTTTCACGTTTATATTCATGGCAACCGGGAACTGATTGAACGGGGTGAGGATGAAAACGGCAGAAAATTTTATAAGCTGTATTACAAAGAAGAAAATTGATCCGGTATCTGTTTATAAGCGCTTTTCTGATTATTAGCGTGTTTGCCAGGGCAAATCATGTACAGGATACCATTCCGTACTGGCACATTAGCTATGGGAAGGCCGTTGTTATCCGGGGCAATATCAATACGGTTCAGGCAGTGAAGCATGAGGTCACTGTTCAGCAGGACGCGGTTAAAGATTTAACGATTTCATTCATCTATGATGCAGGGCAGCCCAAATCGGGCTCGCTTGTGGTTAAGGAAAAGAATGAAGTGCTTAGAACGGTTGAGCATGATCCTGTGATGGGTTCTTACTTTGTGGTCCCTGTGCGGGAGTTGATCGGCACGCATCAGCCCAACGTCCGGTATGAGCTCGACTTGTATTACACAGACGACCGTGGTCAAAAGAATTTAAAACTGGGAACGATTATCTTTATACTGAAATAACATTTTATGAAAATACGCTTTACACTTCTACTGCTTACAACGTTTATTTGCCTTGCATCTATGAGATCGATTGATCGGAAAGATGAATGGGTAAGTCTTTTCGATGGCAAAACATTAACCGGCTGGAAGGGCAGCGAGCGCCCGGCAACTTTTTCCGTAGCAGACGGAGCCATTGTGGTGCATGGAGACCGCGCACACTTATTTTACGAAGGATCGGTAAACAACCACACGTTCAAAAACTTTGAGCTTAAGCTTAAGGTTATGACGTTCCCGGGCGCGAACTCGGGCATCTTTATTCATACCGCGTACCAGGAAGAAGGCTGGCCTTCGAAAGGCTATGAGGTACAGGTTAACAATACGCAAAGCGACTGGCGCAGAACGGCCAGCCTGTATGCTGTTCAGGATGTAAAAGAAGTTTTTGTGAAAGACAATGAATGGTTCGACATGCACATCATCGTACAGGGAAAAAAGGTCACGGTTAAGCTTAACGACAAAATTGTTAATGAATATACCGAAGGCGAGAACGGAAGATTAACCGGAGGAACAATTGCCTTACAAGGCCATGATCCGGAAAGCAAGGTGATGTACAAGGAAATTATGATTAAGGTTTTGCCTGATTGATTTTAGTCGATTATGAAGCTCTCTGCTCTAGTAATAGAGTTTGAAATGCCTCAAGACCAACTTCATTTCTTACTATAAACGATTCGCCACGATAGGCAATTACAAAGAAATGATTGCTGCGCCAGAACTGAACGCCTTCATAGGTATACACCCGACTGTCAGGCATTTGCTGTAACGTGCTGAATATAGCGGCTAATCCAAAAGCATCTAGTAAAATACCTTCTGCAGGTATTTCCTGTCCGTTCCGCACCGAAATCCTCATTGTTGCTTCCATGTGTCCTTAACTTTAAATACCTAAAATTATTGTAATGCGCTGACAGCTTCTGTCACTAGTGCGTTATTGTTGATAACTTCTGTACAGGATAACCTACTTTTGACCATTCGATCTTCATTTTTTAAACTCTATGACTTCTAAATCCACTTTTTTAACTAATCAATCTTCGCTCAATCCTGCTGAACTTGTGCTCAAGCTCCGGAACGACCTCATTAAGGACTTTCTGGATGAACGCAACCTGATCACCTACCTGTCCAAAGAATTCCGGATGATGGATGTATCGCGCGTGAAAGTAGAATTTATTAAACGTGACCTGAAGCTGTTGATTCAATCACCGCTCGATGAAGCCCGCTACCAGGAAGTATTGGAAGCAATAGCCGAAACGGGAACTGCAGCGTTATCGCAGGGCAATGAGAAGCTGTTCTACAAAGAGATTGAAGGAATACTTAAAAAGTATATCTACACTGAATAGCGTAAGATTTCAAGCTTTGAACAATAAGCCTTGAGCTTGTCGAAGGGCGAATTTACTCCTTTGACCAGATTCTTGTATTCAAATCAAGGTCTTCCACGATGCTGATACATAGCGCGAGGTACTGATAATACTCTTCAATCATCGAATAGTTAACCAGGCTGCTGAACAGTGGCGCCTCAAATAAATCTTTGGCGACCGGGATGCCAATGAATACGTTCGAATCGATAAAGGACATAGAAATATCTTTGCCGGTCTTTTTCTTGAATCCCATAATCCGTTGCATCAGAGCCGTTGAAAGAATATAGCGGGCTTCAATCTGATCCGTACCATACACGGCAAATGCCTTTTCAAACTCAATATCTTCGAGCTTGACCAGCTTGGGCCGCGAAATATTCATCTTTTGAAAAAAAGTGCCCAGGCTTCCAAAGGTGCTCTCAGCAATATCGGGCAGCACAAATGTTTCCCCGATAAATTTTTTGTTAAAATCACCGATAAAGAACAGGCCGCGGAAAATCGTGACGACCGTTGTGTTTTTTCCTGATTTTCTTACTTGTTGCGTATGCAGTTCGCAAAATCGGATTGCCGTTTTTCCAACGGTGCCGCTCACCAGGTCATCTCCATTGTACCGACTGATGTTTTCGAGATAAAGCTTGCTTCTGGTATAGGTACCCTTATCGATACACCGCGTATGATCGTACGATAAATCGCCATGAAGAAACGTAACCGTTTTTCCGATTATCTCTCGTTTGAAGCGAACCTTCTTCTCGCTAATCGTACTGCCAAATTTTATATAGTAAACGAAAAATGCAATGATAATTGGTGCAATGCCCGCAATGGGATGAACGAAAGCAAACAATGGAACAGCCAACACCAGGCCGCCTGCGCCAAACAAAAGAAACTTGCGGACAAGCATTTGGCGTTCGGCCTCAAGTTCCTGAAGTACAGGAAGAAGGGTGGACGTATAGAACGCCCGGAACGATTCCTGCGATTGCATGATGCCTATGAATTAAACATCGCTTTCGCACTCACATTTTTACGCTCCGCTTCCGGAATTTCCAATACCGATTTGCGTTTATGACCAAACATGGATGCGAATATGTTCGAAGGAAATTTTTCAACGGCATTGTTATACGCTGTTACGGATGCATTATAATTTCTGCGGGCGGCTGAGATTTGCTCCTCGGTTTCATTCCAGCTGCGCTGCAACATAGTAAACTGTTCGCTGGCTTTGAGCTCAGGATAATTTTCAACCGATACCATCACACTCTTCATCAATCCGCTGATCTGATTTTCGAGTTGGACTTTTTCATCTGTTGAAACGTTGGGTGACATGGCTCGCGTTCGAAGCTCGGTAATGCTTGTGAGCGTTTCTCGTTCGTGCTTCATGTAAGCTTTTGCGGTTTCAACCAGGTTCGGGATCAGGTCGTACCGCTTTTTCAACATCACATCAATACTCCCGAAGGCATTTTCTACTTGATTTCGGGCTCCTACCAGGTTGTTGTAAATCGCGATGCCCATAATGAGCAGCAAACCGATAGCACCAAATAAAATGAACATACGCTGAGGGTTTAAGGGGTTAATCAATCAAAAATAGCCAAAACTTTTGCACTAAATCGTCAGTAAAACTGAATAGTAACCGTATAAACGCAAAGAAGGCGTGCAACGCACGCCTTCCCCGTAAAAACCTGTAAAAGTATTACGGATTACATTTCCAATTGGAACGTAATGGGTAAGCTAACCCGTACAGCAACAGGCTTGCCGCCCTGTGTACCGGCTGTCCATGTCGGCATAGTTGAAACTACACGCACGGCTTCTTCGCTGAGTTTTTCCTTTACTGCATCGCTGGTTGTTTCTGCAACTTCTACATCGCGAACAACACCATCTGCGCCTACAACAAATTCAACAAGCACAGTTCCCTCTACCTGATCCGCTTGAGCGGAAGTCGGATAGTTAACATTGTCCTGAATATATTGCTCGAGTTCTGCTTCGCTTCCACGGAAAACGGGCAACACATCAGATTTGTAATAAACTATTTTACCTGTTGCATCTTTGTAGGTTGCACTTGCTTTTGCCTTTTCTTCAGCCGCAAGACGTCTGCGTTCTGCTAGTTCATCCCGCTCACGTTTAATCCGGGCTCTTCTTTCTTCAACTGCAATAGCATTAGCTGCTTGGGTAGAATCTGCTTTTGCTGCAGCGATGGCAGCTTCTTTTTCTTCTTTTTCTTTTTTGCTTTCGCAACTAGTCGTTAACGCGAGTGCGGCTACGCATGCGAAAATGGTTAAGATTTTTTTCATAGTGTTTATTATTTGAATTTGAAGGTTGTTGTTTGATTAACTCAGGTAAGAATAGTGCCAAGGATAGCAGGGCTTGTTTAGAAGCATGTTAACCCTAAATCAACTTAGTACGGGGATTATTATCCACACTGCGATCCGCCTGATACACTGTTTGAACATACTGAAGGTGCTCCCGTTGATCGCGGCACATCAGTTTGACCAAATAATGCTCCAGCGTTTTAAAGCCGATCCGCAAACGGCTGCCGTTGTTGCCTTCAGTTGGATGGCCGACTGAACAACGTTGCGGACTGTCCGTTCCGCCTGCGTGTTTGTGTTGGTTTGTAGCGTTGCTGTTGTCATAATGGTAACGTTTGCATGACACTTGACAAAAAGCAAACCATTTATAAAGACGCATTTTCAAAGTTTTTTGTCATGTCGGGTGTGGTGTAAAATACCCATGGCTTTTTATTATTTTGGAGCTACCCGAATCGATGAACGCCACCTAAATAAATAGTATGAGCAAACTACCCGTTAAACTATCTGCCTGGTTGTCCGACAAGCAGGTGATTATTGAAATAGTCCTGGTTGTATTGGTAGTGTTTGCAGGCATTTTCAAATTCCTGTACGTGCCGGGCGCAGATGATGCGTTGATGATTACGATGCTCACGCTGGCGGGATTTTATTTTCTGACAGGATTTATTCAAAGCACTGAAAGTAAGCTCATCCAGATTTCGTCTCAGGTATTTTCAATTTCCAGTTCGGTTTGTGTGATCGGCCTGTTGTTCACTTTTCTTCATCTTCCGGGCGCGAAAGAGCAGTTAATGATCGGCTTGTTGAGCCTGGCCGTCAGCGGAGTTGCTATGATCTTTTTAATACTAACATTGCGGATACAAAAATTTACCCACATTTTCATTCGGCTGGTTGTGCTCGGGGCGTTGTCACTGAATGCGTTTGTGGGATTAAATGCAACTTCGGTACAATAAATTTCCATCCGTAAAATTTTTATAGGAACTCTGGTGAAAGAGTAAGATATTTTGCGGTGATGAGGGTCCCGTGGTGCTTTATTTTTTTGCTTATGTGCGGTGCGGTGTCCGCACAGGGTAAACTCGTACTCGTGGGCGGAGGCGGGGAAGACCAAAACGACTGGAGCGATGAACCTTACGGCTGGGCAGTTGACCAGTCTCAAAACAAAAAAGTTGCCGTGATCAGTTATGGAGATGCAGATAACTGGATTCCGGATTATTTTAAATGGTTGGGTGCGGTTGACGCTGTTAACATCAAGCTGGATAGCCGTGCTATCGCTGATCAGCAGGCAACGTACGATTTGCTCATGCAGTACGATGTCTTCTTTTTTAAGGGCGGAGATCAGTCGTTCTATTATCAATACTTTAAAGGCACCAAAACAGAACAGGCTATCGTTGATAAATTTAATGCAGGCGGTGTAATCAGTGGTACATCGGCCGGTATGGCTATTTTATCAGAAGTACTTTATGCAGGACTTGGCAATTCTCTGTATCCGGATGACGTATTACAGGATTTTCAGGACCCGGACATTACGCTTCGCAACGACTTTCTTCCGTTTCTTCCCGGGTTTATTGTCGATACACACCTTACAGAGCGCGGGCGTGGAGCACGACTAATGGCTTTTATGGCAAACTGGTATGCAGCAACGGGTGAGATGCTTACTGGATTAGGGGTTGACGATCGCACTGCCCTGTGTATTGATGAAAACAATATTGGCCACGTTTATGGAACGGCAACTGTTTCTCTTTATAGCGCAGCTCGATTCGATTCCTTTGATGATACAATGATCAGTGACTCGGTTCATGTCACTCAATTATTATATGGTCACGTTGTCAATCTGCAGACACTTCAAATTCTGGATGGACCTGATAATCCGGTAGTCCCGGAAAAAACCTCTGAAACAGGTAATTATGAAGTACTTCTTAGCGGGAGTGAAGGCCTATCATCAAACAATGCCATGCTGAATTATTTTGTTCAGGAGGCTGGAGAAACAACTGATTCTATAACCGTTGTAACGGCTCCCGGAAAAGGAAATACAATCATCGACCGGTTGCAAGCACTGGAAGCATTTGTAAATGTTGTGGAGGTTTCGGAGGAATCAAATAGTGCTGCGCGTAGAATGTTACGCAACCTCATCCGCAAATCAAAAAAAGTCTTATTTGTTGAAAATAAGGATGCTGACTTGTTTGAATTTTTAAACGATGGACCAACGGGCGAACTCATTTATAATCATATCCGGAGGAATGGAATGATTACAGCATTTATCGGTGACGACAGCCGGTATGCCGGAAAAACATTTGTTACCAATCATTTGGATGATGATTACCCCGCCTATTACGGCAACCTGAATTTTGAAAACGGATTAGAACTTCTGCCGGCATCAACCATTATGTCCAACACATATGATGCCGCGACTACCGAATTTTATGAAAACACTACCGCTGCTGTTCCATTTGCCATGGTTTCAGCTGAACTAAAATTCGGAATTTACTTGAACCGAAATACCTACCTCCGATTTTACCAGCAGGGCGGAGTAAATTACTGGAAATCAACAGGAAGTTTTTCAAGCATACTAGCTGTTAATTCAGGCACCACTACGGAGTTTGCCTCTCAGCCCGTTAATTCGGCTGGAGCAGTTCGGGATTATGCTGGATTTTCCGCTATGCGGTATGCTTTACTGAACGGAAACGAACAATTCGTTGCCGGAACACCGCAACCGTCTGACGATGAGCCTTACACCCCCGAAGAAATCATCACCGCAACCCCGGAAGAAGAAGTATTGTTACTAAAAGTATTTCCAAATCCGTCAGAGAATGGTATTTTTCAAGTCAGAATAACACCTACGCTTTTCAATTGTACGATAACCGTTTCAGATCAGCTGGGAAAAATTCTTCACGTGCAGCAGGGGGTTGACCATGAAAGTGTTGATTTGTCTTCCTGCGCACAAGGCATGTATTACCTGACATTGGTTTCCGGTAAAAAAATAATTACCCTGAAATTGATCCGATAAGCATAGCTTGTCAGGTCAGTTCAGTAAAATTTTAAGTTCTATTTAAAACCTTCTACGTATGAGGAAAGCTCTACTGTTTTTAATTTTCTCCTTTTTAGCCTGTAGTGCGTATGCGCAGGAAAGAATCGTTCGGGGAAAAGTAACCAATCCCGAAGACGGAACAGGCCTGCCCGGGGTAAGTGTGTTTGTGAAAGGTACAAGTAAGGGAACCGTTACCGATAAAGATGGCCTGTACCAGGTTACTATAGCGGAGCAGGACAATACACTTGTTTTTTCATTCATTGGGTATGTTACTGTCGAGGCAGCAATTGATAATCAGGAAAATGTCAACGTCACGCTTCAGGCTGATACAAAGCAACTGTCGGAAGTTGTTGTCACTGGATATACAACGGTTGACAAGCGCTTGCTCAATGAGTCAGTCGCTGTGGTAAAAGCTGACGCCTTCAAAGATATCCCGGTCTCTTCTATTGATGGGATACTCCAGGGCCAGGCTTCAGGCGTTCAGGTATTGCAAAACTCAGGTACACCCGGAGGAGCTATGTCCGTCCGCATCCGCGGAACAACTTCAATTAATGGAGCGGGCCAGCCGCTTTATGTAATTGACGGAATACCTGTTACAACAGAAGACTATGCTCAGGTTGGGTATGAGGGTCAGGGGATCAGTGCCCTGTCCGATCTTAACCCAAACGAAGTTGAGTCCTTCAGTATTTTGAAAGATGCCGCAGCGGTTGCTATTTATGGAGCGCGTGCATCAAACGGAGTTGTATTGATTACTACCAAACGCGGAAGAAAGGGAAAGTCTGTAATAAGCTTTAACGCATATTATGGAGTGCAACAGGTTTGGCGTACACTCGATATGCTCAACACCCGGCAGTGGATGGAGTATCGGAATGATCTTACAAACTCTGTTGTGTTTACAGAGGATGATATGACCAACCCCGATGTTCCAAATACGGATTGGCAGGATGTAATTTTCAGGTCAGCGCCTATTTCAAATTATGACCTTTCTGTTTCGGGAGGAGATGATAAGACGAAGTTCTATGCATCGGGAAGCTACTTCAAGCAGGATGGAATCCTGATTGGAACTTCGTTCCAGCGCATAAACGGCCGTGTTAATCTGGATCACCAGGTAAATAGTAAGCTCAACATCGGTACCAGCATAGGCTTAGCGTATTCAACATCCGATCGGGTTGAAGGCGATGCCTCGTTGCACGGACCACTGCCCAATGGAATTTCAACGCCTTCCATTTATCCTGTTTATAATGATGATGGTAGCTACAATCAGGACGGGCCCTATTCTAATCCGGTATCCATTGCGAATGAAGCCATTAATCAAAACTTTACCTACCGTATTATTAGTAATATTTATGCAGGATACGAGATTATGCCTGGCTTAAGCTTTACTACAAAATGGGGCGTTGATTTTTATAACCTGCGCGAACACGCTTTTGAGTACAATACCGTACAGGGACAAAAGTATAACGGCCTGGGTTTTGAAACCTACACCAATGCGATAAACCTCGTGAGTAACAATATTCTTAAGTATGAAAAGTCCTTCGACAAACATACTGTTGACTTCCTGTTGGGCTATAGCTTTGAAAGAAAAGAAGTGCGTGACATCTATATCCGCGGACAGGATTACGCCAGTCCGGATCTGCAATATTTAAATTCAGCTTCAACCTTTGTTGATCCTTCCGCCTCTGCGTTTGACAAGGGGCTTCGGTCCTTCTTTGGTAAGGCCAATTATAATTTTGATAACAAGTATTTGGTTGGGGTATCAGGCCGACTTGACGCTTCTTCGAACTTTGGGCCGAACAATAAAAATGGTTTTTTTCCTTCCGTATCTGCTGCCTGGAGATTGAGTGAAGAGTCGTTCATTCAGGATAATGTCGATGAGATTTCACAACTTAAAATCAGGGCGAGCTATGGCTTGCTGGGTAATGATGCTATAGGCTCGTTCCAGTTTGCATCATTTTATGGAACAGGATCTTACCTCGGTCAGCCAACGGTATATCCAAGTAATATGGGTAACCCTGATTTAAAATGGGAAACCACTGCGCAATTTGACATAGGTGTTGATGTAGGCTTGTTTGAGGACAAGATCACACTTACGGCAGATTTTTATAACAAGAAAACAAAGGATCTCCTGCAAAATCGCCCCATTCCGACCAGCTCCGGATTCGGTTCAAT
>Ga0209277_10000061_pt1 | contig 54504 bp, 66 predicted proteins | sample JI81AbrownDNA_FD_187503 | JGI IMG/M metagenome (GOLD analysis project Ga0209277, IMG submission 187503) | Wastewater effluent complex algal communities from Wisconsin, to seasonally profile nutrient transformation and Carbon sequestration -... | ecosystem: Engineered > WWTP > Effluent > Algae... | reverse complement strand
CTTCGCGCCGTAGTAGTTGAGGTACACCGGCTGCGGGCCGATGTGTGCGCGGCTCTCGAGCAGACGACAGCGCGACTCGAGGATGTTCGATGACACGGCGAAGCGAGCTTCGACCAAGTCGCGCACCTTCTTCTTCGGGTGCGCGAGCAGATCCTTGAACTCCTGGTCCTGTTTGGACAGCGCGAGACCTTCGATCTCGACGTCATAGCCGGCCTTCTCGCTGGCCGCTTCGGACTTCTTCTTGCTCACCTTCGTCGGTGGTTTGATGCCGAGCGCCTTCAGCTGTTCGGCGAATTTCGGTCCGCTGGTCAGGTGCTTCTTGGTACGTTCGTAGTCGTCCAGGAGCTCGCCCTTGACGCGCGTCGGCGGCAGCGTCTTGTGCAGGCCAAGGCCGAGCACCAGTGCCTTCTTGCGTGCGATCTCGTTGGTCAGCACCTGGCCGATCGCAGGCTTGTCGACCAGGATGCTGGGCTGCGCGTACATCTTGACCGTCAAGTCGATCAGCGCCAGCTCGTCGAGCGGCAGATACGGCAGCAGCTTCTCGAACAGGAACCAGGTGTCGTCGATGTCCTCACCGCCGTACACCTTCAGGTTCTTCTTCTCGTCCTTGCTGAATTCGGCCCAGCGCTTGCCCTTGGTGTTGGTCAGCGCGTCGCTGTGCTGCTTCGCCTCGCGGCCGAACGCAGCGCATACGTTCTTGAGCGAACCGCCGACACTGATCGGCATCAGCGGGCGTGCCATCGACTGCGTGTCGAAGTACATCGCCGGCCGCACGCCGCAGTGGTGGCTGGCGATCAGGCCGTCGAAGTGCGCGTGATGTGCGAGGAACCCTGCCCGCGCCCAGTTAATGGTGCGCGCCCAGCGGATGAACTCGTCCCGCTCCATGACCTTGGGCTTCGCCCACGAGTCCTTGCGCACGGACATCAGCTGCAGTTCGAACCGATCATCGATGATGTAGTCGGTCGTGCCGCGCTTCTTGTCCGACAGGCTGTAGTCGGCAGCCCAGTAGGTCTCGGCGTCAACCCCGTAGATGGCGTCGAGGTTGAAGTGACTCAGGAGCGGCTTGAGATCGATCATACGTCGGTGAACTCCACGGCTTCCTTGATGGCGTCTGCGATGGCGATGAAGTCGAATTCGCCGCTGTCGTTAGCGACGGCGGCAGATTTACCCAGCGTTGGAAGGTACGGCACCGTCGAAATCCATCGATCAGGCGGCGTTCCGGAGGCTGCAGCAAACGCAATGTCGTGTTCTCGCAACCAGCCGGGGTCAGGCACCTGTTGCACTGTGCCGTCTTCATCGACCATTGGTACTACCTCACCGGCGATACAATGCTGCATCACGCCGAGGCAGCAATAGCCGCGCGTAGTATATGCGTCCGGCGTTACAAGTAAGAGCACAGCCTGACTGTACTCGCCAGACCGGAGAGCGGTGTCCCACTTCTGCCAGTCTTCCTTCTTCATGCGGATCGTTTTCATACCATCCCTCGTGCGGCCATCGACAGGGGCGCACCCGGGCCGATGATGAAGTGATCAAGGACACGCACATCGACCAGCGCACACGCCTGCTTGATACGCGCAGTGACAGCGCGATCTGCGGCGCTCGGTTCGGGATCACCACTGGGGTGATTGTGCCCGAGGATGATCGCAGCGGCGTTGAGATCGAGCGCACGCTTGACGACCACTCGCGGATGCACTTCGGAACCGTCGATTGTGCCGTGGAACAGCTCCTCGAACGCGATCAGCGCGTGCTTCGTGGTGAGGAACGCTACGGCGAAGGTTTCGTGCGGCCGCCCGCCGAGCTTCAGCTTGAACAGCTCGCCTGCCACGGATGGGTCATGCATTTTGTCGCCGTCGTTGACTCTGCAGCGTGACTCGACGATCTCGTACGCCTTGGCGACCAGCTCGTCTTCGGTGAGGGTGTATCGCTTACGGGGCATCGTCGTTCTCCAGGATGAAACCGCAGTACGCCATGTTGCCGACAATAATTGCCGGGTGTCCGTAACCATCGCCCGCCGACGTCGGCGCTTCGAGGACGCAGTAGCTCCAGCGGCGCCAGCGGCGCCAGCCGGTCGCGGCTTTGGCGATCGTGAACTCCGCTGGCGAATTGAACTCGACGGTGACGGTGTGCAGCCATTCGAAGTGCTTCACACCTTTGATGATGAACCGGTTGCCAGACGCAGCTTCGGAGAATGCTGTGTTCTCTTCTTCGGTCGCTTCGAGCGGATATGGGTACGGATACCCGTTGGTCAGCCGCAGTTTCATGATTACTCCGGTGGCAGGTAACGGTCGTACGGATTCATTTCCGATTCCATATGGCCGAACGGAACGAACAGGAATTCGTCTTCCTTGGTGTTCACCGCGCAGATCACGTAGCGCGGCACACCGGTGATGGCGTCCTTGCACTCCAAGAGCGCAAGGTCGCCGGACGCAGCCGCAGCGAGCATCGTGGTGTAGTTGTCGCGAACACCTTTCGGGATGCTCACGCCACCATCCCCAGCGCCTGCTTCCATGCGCGCTGCTTGATCTGCTCACCTTCGCCGAACCAGCTGGCGTTGAGACGGTTGCCCTGGTCACGCGCCGGCCGCTGGTGGTCCTGGTCGAACGTGATCGCGTTCATGACGCCCCAGAGGGTGCCGCGCGCTGCGGCGAGGTGCGCCCCGGGCGACTCGTAGAGCGCCTTGTTCATGCGCTCGATGAACTTGTCGAGCTTCCGCTTGCCGGCCTCGGTGTCGTACACCTCGGCCGCGCCGGCCTTGTCCAGGCCGAAATAGGTGCTCAAGAGCAGCCCGGTGGTCTCGTCCTTGCCGATGATCCGGCGGGACATGGCCTCTGCGCTCTCACGGAAGCGTTCCCAAGCCTCGCCGACCTTGAGCTGACGCTTGACGGCGTCGGCGTCGAACGTGGCGCTGTGAGGCACGGTGACGTCCGCACGGCCCTCGTGGCCCGCAGCGGTCAGGGTGTTGTTGCACACCACCCGGATCGACGTGAAGCGGGCCTGCGTGGCCATGGTGCCGTCGTAGCTGGTGGCCAGCAGCAGGTAGCCCTTGACCTGGTCGTTGCCGGCGAGCTGGAATGCGTTGCCGGTGTTGGCCAGCGCCCACACCTTGCGGCCTTCCTTCAGCGCGCCGACCACCTCGAGCTGGAAGCCGAACTGCTCGGTCAGGTCGCGATAGAAATCGACGACCTGCTTGGGCTGCACGACCTTGTACTTGTCGCTGACCACGGAGAGATCAGCGCCGGTGTCGCTGCGCCAGAGCACGCAGCTGTTCTTGGACGTGCCGATGCCGGTACCGCGACCGACGAGGCGGTCAGGGAACGCGGTGTCCATCGGCACCGAGTACATGACCGGCGTCTTGATGACGTCGTAGTCGAGCCCCGCCTTGATGCGGATCGCATCGACGTCGTCGTCCGGCTGGATCTGCGCGCCGAGGCCGTGCCACGGCACGTTGCCGCGGAAGGCGATGGCCGGCTGGCCCTTGGTGAAATCGAGTTCGTGTGCCATCAGCCTTCCTCCTTGCGCTTTTCGAGCCATGCCAGCACATCGCTGGCAGAACCGTCGAAGATGTCTTCGTTCGGTGACATGTAACCAACGTCGACGACGCGGATACGAATCGCTTCGTGGTCCGCGTAGACGTGGTACTCGTATTCCTGGCTATGGTCTTCATCGAGCACCGGAGCGATCAAGTAGATGCCACCAATGCCATGTTCATTCTTGAACTTGGCGACGACTTGCGCCGCCAGGCACCCGGGGCCGTTGGCCATTGCGCCGGCTTCGGCGCCCATGCCGAAACCGTTGCACATGCTGATACCGGCAAGGAACTCGGCAAGCTGCTTGCCGTGCCCTTCAGGGTAGCCGTCCATCTGGCGGTAGAAGCCAGCGAACGGCTTGTCGCCGGTCAGTTCGTCGTAGAAGAACGTGAGGGAGCGCGTGCCCATGGCTCAGGCTCCCAGCGCGTCGAGGCGGGCCTGGATCTCTGCGGCCGACAGCTGGCCGAGCTGATCCATCTGCTTCTTCTCGAGCAGGTCGAGCAGGAACTGCTTCTCGGCAGCCTTGTTCGCGGCCGTGCGACGGCGCTCGTTCTCGGCGATCTTGTAGGCGATGACGGCCTTGACGACGTCGAGTTTGGCGGTCAGCTCGCCGCGCGCCGGATTCGAGGCGACTTCGACGAAGCTCTCCTCGGTGGCGGCCTTGAGCTGTGCGTTGATGTTCTTGGCGACCACATCCAGGCAGAAACCACTGCCCGCCGTGAGCGGCAAATCGAACAGCTGCTCGGTGTTGAGGTCGCCCTTGAGGGACGGGTAGCGGAACTTGGCACGCGCGGCGCGCTCGAAGAGGTCGGACATGGTGATCTCCAGGATCAGAAGTTGATGTTGTACGTCGCCTGCAGGCCGGTGCCCTTGACGCGTACGGTGAGGGTGTTGCGCTGGGTAGAGCTGAAGCCGAGACCGCTGAGCTGCTCGGTCGAGACCGGGCATTTCGTGCGGTTGCCGAGCACCTCGAACACCTTGCGATGCTTGTCGAGGTCGTTGCGCAGGAACTCGTTGTAGATGCCGCGCGTCGGTTCGTCGGTAGCGCAGCCTTCGAGGATGAAGAACCAGTGCTTGTTGCCGACGGCCTGGTCATCCCAGAAGTTCGGGCTGAGCAGCAAGGTGTTGACCTTGATGAACGTCTCGGTCTTGAGACCCCAGCGCTCCTGGCTGATCGAGCCGCCGACCAGGTTCTTGTCCAGCAGCTTGATTTCGGTGACTTCACCGCGGTTGTCGACATTGAACTGCAGGCACTCGAGCATGCCGCGTGCGACCTTCGGGTACGAATACTGCTCGACCTTGCCGTTGTAGGCCATTTCGAGCGTGAACCCGACGTCGATCGTTTCGCGCGGCGTGTAGCAGTGCACCTTGATGACGTAGGTGCCGGCGCGCGGCCGCACCCAGCTCTGGTTCTCGACCGGCGAGCGCGTGGTCGGACTGATATTCATGTCGACATCGAGGATGCGTTGCTTATCGCCGAAGTACACGTGGCCGTACGGACTGTCGGAGTGCAGGTCGAGGTCGTCGTAGTTGCTCCATGCCAAGCTGACACGCAGATCAGCATCGACGTTGCCGCCGGCGCGCTTCACCTTCTCCTTGATCGAGTCGGCGACGTTGCCGGCATACGACCAGGCGAAGCCGTTGTTCCACTTGAACAGCGGCGCGGCGTCAGCGACGCCCGGCGCAGTCAGCGTGACCAAATTGCCGGCGAGCGGATTGGCGAACAGCACTTCCATGCTCGATACGACCGGCAGGATGTTCGCCACGAACTGGTCCATCCCGATGTTCACGACGTTTTCCGGCTTGATCTTCGGAGCCTTCACATCCTTGGCCAGCAGGCCGGCAATGCCGTCCTTCATCTGCGCCTTGACGCTGTTGTCGACCCAGAGCACGTTGTTGACGCTGACGTCGGACATCACCGCGAGGCGGCGATCCAGTGCCGACTCCAGGCCGAGGTTCGCGAGCGTTGCCGCGGCGTCGTCGACCATGCGCTGGGTGATCAGCGCCGTCGGCCGGCGGTAGTTGGCCGGCGCCACCTTGGTCTCGAACGAACGCACCGCCGTCTCGAGCGGCACGCCCTCGGACAGATCGACCAGCAGCGTGCCGATCACGGTGTTGCGCAACAGGGTCACGCCGAGCGGATTGGCGCCGAACGATTCCCAGATGAACCGGTTGCGCGCGATCGCGTCGTCGATGCCGGCCGCCTTCAAGAACAGCGAACGCAGTGCGGTGACGTTTGCCTTGTGCTCGTCGCCGCGGTACAGGCCGTTGCTGTTGATCAGGTCGAGCACGTCGTCGAACGCCGACAGCTTCAGCTCGGTCAGCGCGCGCTTGTACACGCCGATGTTGGTGTTGATCTGGCCGCGGGCTTCGTCCGGGCTGGTCGCCTGGTGCTTGCGGTCGATCTTGGCGTGGAAGTGGTACCAGCGGTGCGTGGCGCCGCCTTCCAGCTGCTCGACGCTGCTCTCGTAGCCGAGCGTGGCTTCCTTCGTGCGGTACACGCCGACGATCGGTGCATTGCGCACCTTGGCGGCCAGCACGGCAGCGACCACGTCGTACGGCGCCGGCAGGTCGGCGGTATCCCAGATCGAGGTCACCTTGCCGTCTTTCAGGCGCACCACGTTGCCGAGCTTGCGCACGAACGCACGATCGTACGAGCCATCATGCTCGGTTCGGACACGGTAAATCTCGTTGGTGCCCGGCGGGAACGCCGCCAGGTACGCTTGCCAGATGTCATCGCCAGCGATGTCCACCACGTGGAGTTCGCCTTGCGACATCGCTTGGAACGCCGCCGCGATCTTCGCGGCGAACGGCTTGAAGTTACTGGTCACTGTCGATCTTCCCAGGCTTTGCGCAAGCCTTCTGCGTGCTCTTTGCCTGCGGCGTCGAGCATTCCGTTGGTTTCGATGTCGGTGCCGACGAAGCCCCAGCAGCTGTCGATGTCTTCGTCGTTTTCATCGAGGATTTGGAAGCCGTAGACTTCGCCGTCGATGAAGTGGCCATACTCTTCGAGTTCGCCCTTCATGAGTTCGACGGCGCGTTCGATCAGCTCGTCTTCGTCGGTGACGTGCGGCCAGGACTCGGCAGCTTTTTCACGCGTGACGTAATGCCAGCCGAGCAGGCCGCTGTCCCACTGACACGAGAACGGCGTGTGCGCGAACGCCAGGCCGCTGTGGTCGTACATGTAGATCGGCAGGTACGTGAGCACGTCCGGCCGCTGTACCTTGGCTCGGTAGTCGTTATCGACGAAAGGCGTATCGGCGCCCTTGTCGCCGAGGGTGTATCGCCCATGTGCACAATGCATGACAGCGACGGGCTCTTGATCGCGCGGACTCTCAGGGTCTTCGTCGCGCAGCACCTTGTACGTGATACCGGCCATCTTTGGCTGGCTCCTTGTGGTTAGCGTTTCTTCCGGTGGCGCATCAAGTCCAACAGATCGTTCATGTTGAACGCCTTCTTGTTGAGCCGAGCGTACACGCCGGCTTCGACAGTGTTGTCTGCTTCGATGAAGATGGTGTTCGTCACCTTGTCCTGCATGCCGCGCACGATGCGCGCGATGCCCTGCTCCATCAGGTCGGCCTCGTATATTGGCGAGCTGAAGATCGTGGTAGTGCCCATCGTCAGCGTCAGGCCGTGCGCGCCAGTGCGCGGATGCAGCAGGATGACCTTGTACTTGCCGGCCTGGTAGTCCTTGACGATCTGGATGCGGGCGTCCTTCGACACCGAGCCGTCGATAACAGCGCAGGAGATGTCGCGCGCTGCGAACGCCTTGACCAGATAGTCGCGCTGGTGCCGCCAGTTGAAGAACACGACACAGTGGTCGCGCTCTTCCACGAGATCCGCGATCAGGTCATACCGCGTGGTGTCGACCAGCGTATAGCCGCTGTCCTCGTCGGTGCTGGTGTACACCGCGCCGCTGGCGATCTGCAGCAGCTTCGTGCGCAGCGCCGCGGCATGCACCGCATCCACGTAGTCCTTGTTGTCGAACTCGGCGACGAAGTCGTTTTCGAGCTTGTCGTAGATCTTCCGCGTCTTCGGTGAGAGCTTGAAGGTCTTGGTGTGGCGATGGTTCGGCGGGACGTGAGTCATCACGTCTTCGAACGCATGCCGGATGGTGATGTCGCCGATCAGTTCGTTGACTGCCTGCGTCGCGCCAGGCTTGTCGTCCCAGCGGATCATGTTCGCGCTGGGACCGACCTGTGTCGGCGACTGCACCGATGACCGCAGCTTGAAATAGCTGTTACCGAGGCGCTTGCCGTCGTCGACGATCATCGCCGGGTTCCAAAGCTCCATGACGGAGTTCGGATTCGGCGTACCGGTGAGCAGGCGACGCCATTCGAAATACTTGCGCAGGCGCACCATCGCCTTGCTGCGCTGGCTCTTCGGATTCTTGTAGGCGTTGCCTTCGTCGATCACCAGGTGGTCGAATTGCGCGAGGTACTTGACGTTCTTCTTGTCGTCGAGCCACTTGACCGCATCGTGGTTCATGACCACCACGTCGGTCCTCATCTGGAACGCTTTCTCGCGGTTCTCTGCGTAAGCGAGCGAGACGGTGAGCTGCGGCGCGTATTTCTGGATGTCCTCGGCCCAGGCCACGTCCATCAGCGTCTTCGGCGCGATGACCAGCAGTCGCCCCTTGGGCTTGGGCCGATCGGCATAGTCCTCGATGTGCGCGCGCGTTTTGCCAGTACCTGGCGCGCTGAAGTCGAAGGCACGCTTCCGCTTCTTGAGGAACGCTTTGGTGGCGACCTGATGGTCCCAGAGCGGTGGTGCCTTGGTGAGTTCGAGCGTCGTTACAGGTGAGTTACGTGCCACGCCGTGTCCTCGGTGCAATGTAGGCGGCCACGGCAGCGCTCACTGGCAGCAACTTACCCGAGGGGGAGTGCTGGTGACCCATGTCTGCCGTGGCCATAGGAGTTGGAGGGAGAGGTTTGGCGTACCGCGGTTCGACTTCTCTCGAACGACGGCCCTCTCCACCCTGAGAAGATGAAGTCCCCACGTCCTGCGCAGCTGCAGGGGACAGAGTTGCAGCCGGTACTCGCGCATACGACTCGGCATTAGCGTGCAACCGTGCTGCCGCGCCACGGAGGAGATGCTCGGCTTTCGCCGACCCCGGCACGCCTGCGGGGGGACTTGATGGTACGCGAGGATGGAATTGAACCATCGACCTGCGCCTTATCGGGGCACTGCTCTGCCGACTGAGCTACTCGCGTAAGGAATTGTCGCCCGGCTTCGTTGATCCGGCAATAGGTGCCGTACCGCCCCTCGCCGACGACGCAGAACCCCATCGCAGCGAGCCTGTCGGCTTCGGTGCTGCCCCGGGTGATGCTGCGAGCAGCATCACGTAAGGCTTCGAGTTCTGCGACTGAGAGCTTCACGCGCGGCGCGGAACGAGATGCCCCTTCTCGTAGCGCATGCTCTTCACGTTGGGCTGCCACGGGATGTAGGCCCGACCGCGCTGGTCGAAGACATAGCCGAGTGCCTTGGCGCGCTTGAACCGACGTTCGCTTTCGAGTTCGTTTGGAGCGTTGTGGTAGATCGTGCGGACGTTGCAGATACGACTGGACACATCAGACTCCTACGGCGCATGCGCCGGTTCCGGCCCGAGGGCCATAAGGGCACCAACGGCAGGTCTGCACGTTGGGATTGGGACGATACAGCCGGTCCTTGAAGATCCGATCGGCGCGCACCTCGAAGCGACCGACAAAGCCGAGCGCCTGCTCGAGCGTGTATTCGGACTGGCGCACGTGGCCTTCGTCCAGGTACCAGAGTTCCGGAATGATGGTCTCGGCCCAGGGGTACTTCAGCGCGGCGATCGCGGCGTACAGTTGCAGCTGCTGCACGTGCTCGATCGCCTTGTACTGGCTCTTGCCGGTCTTGAAGTCGATGACGATGACCTTCTTCTCGTCCTCGTCCATGACGCAAGCATCGAGCTTGGCCCAGAGCCAGACGCGTTGACCACATTCTTCGCAGTCATCATTCGGCTTCTCATGGCCGTGTACGGAGCACTGCATCTTCTTCGGGACTTCATCCCAGTCGCGGTTGAACAGCCAGTCGTCTTCGGACGTGGCCATGCCGAGCGTGTACAGCAAGCGCAGATGGTCAGTTGCTTCGCGGAACATCGCGCTGTGCTTCGCTTCGTTGTCGAACACCTGGCTTTCGCCCTTGATGTACGCTTCGTAGCGGTTGTGAACGCGATTACCGCGTTCGAGCGGATTGTCCGGCGGGCGCGGTGGTTCGGGCAGGCGGTCGATCTTTGCCAGCTTGAACCGGTGTGCGCACGACTCGTAATTCATCAGTGACGAGAACGACCAGTTCATGCCATTGCCCGGCCGATGCCCCAGAGCGTACCGGCTATGGACGCTGCGACAGTAAGCCATGCGAGCGTGGTGCAGTACGCGCAGGTCTTACGCGGAATACGTCCGGTCATGTACAGGATGCTTTCGGACACCCCGTTTGCCAACTGTCGTTCGCTCATGCGCGTTTCTTCCCGGTGATGTTGGTGACGCTCTTGTCGGTCTCGGTGACGGACATATTCGTCGCCGGCTGCCATTGCGTCTTGTGGCCGCGTACGCGGTTCTTGCCGACGCGATGCTGCTTGTCGAAGTCCAGGCCCAGCTGCTTGTAGTGGCGCTTGCGCCAGGTCTTGCTGTCCTGCAGATAACGAGGGTCGGGGATCAGCGTGCGGAACAGGACGAATGCTTCTTCCTCGCTGATGACCGACTCTTCGCCACGCTCTGCCATGTCCTGATACCGCGCGATGTTCGCCTTGAACATCGACAGCGGATTGAACCGGTTGCCCATGGCGAAATCGCTGGCGGCTTCGGCATCGGACGGCATGCGGTCGACGAAGAACTGCAGATCGCCGCGGTGAATTGCTTCAGCGATCAGCTGGTTGATCGATGTGCCAGCTTCGTATGCATCGCGACGTGCTTGCGTCTCGATGATCTGGCGCACGGCTTCGACCTTGACCGGCCAGCGCAGCAGGACGTCAGCGAGCTGTTCCAGTTCGCTGCCCGAGGTGAAGGTGCGCACTTCGTTCGGCGTCGCTGTCCACTTGGTGTCCTGGTACTCGCCGAAGTTGTAACGGCGGTCGGTACCGGACACGGGTGCGGCCGTCGGTTTGTTCGTGAAGAACAGGAAGCTGCTGAAGTTCTCCAGCTCCATGTGGTCGGTGGTCATGCGCCGGATCTGCAGAGGCGAGTCCGTGATCCAGTGGCGCAGCTTTGCGCCCATGCCTTCGAGGTTCTCGACGGACTTGGTGTCCGCTTCTTCGATCACGACCAGCAGCGCCTTCTCGAGAAAGCCGTTGAACTCCTTCTCGAGGTTGCTGTACTGCACGGATTCGACGTACTGCGAGCCGAAGATCGGGCGCAGATACCACTTGACCAATGTGTTCTTACCCGTGCCTTCGACACCGCTGAGCACCCACGCGGTCTGCGCCTTGTCCCGGTACTGCAGGATGTAGGCGAGCCAGTTGACGAAGTGCTCGACCACGTTCTCCGGGCAAGGCCCGAGCGCGGAGCGCAGGCACTTGTTGAAGACCGGCGGCAGCTCGCTCATGGATGCGGGGTTGGGCGTCGACTTGTTTTGCTGCATGTATTTGCTCGGAGCGAACAGATTGATCGTGTTGCTGCCAGGCACGTAGCCGGTAGCGTCCTTCGGGTTGAACACCAGGTAGCGGTGATCGAACGGTTCCTTCTGCACCATGCCGTAGGCATACAGCCACGACTTGGCGGAGTCGATCGTTGCGTTGTTCAGCTCGATCAGCTTGGTCTCGCCGTGGTACGCGCCGATCTTGAGCTTGGAGTTCTGGTTCGTCGCGTAGAACGCGAGCACGTCACTGCCGTCTTCGAGCGGCGGGTTCGATGTGGCCTTCGCCGCGGACTTGCGCAGCGACTTGTACAGGTCAGGTGCCGCGTCCTGCGTCTTGAGGAACGGCTCACCCTTGAAATTGCGGATGATGTCCGGATTGCGCAGGTCGATGAAGTAGGCATAGCTGTCACCTCCATTGAGGTTGAAGCGAATATAGTGATCGCCCGATGCCTTGATCCCTTCGATGTTGCAGACGTCTGTCTTACGCAACATCTCGTGACCTTCGTACTGCGTCACCTCGTAGTCGATCTCGGCTTCGCCGACAGAGCGGCGCAGCTCGTTGATTTTCTGGCGGATGACGACGTTGTCGATCGGCGAGAACGGCGCGATCGTCAGTGTGTGGACCTTCTTCTTGATCAGCAGGATGTGCTGCTTGATCGCAGGCTCGAAACCGATGCATTTCGGCGGCGCGATGTAGATCAGCTTGCTGCCATAAGCGACCGTGCGATCAAGCGGCCAGTGCAATGCTTGAAGCGAATCTGACAGGCTGATCTGCGACGTGAGTGCAGGCAGGTTGAAATTGAGATACTCGAACCACTGCTTGATGCGCTGTTCGTCAACGGCGTCCTTGAGCAGCATGAAGATGTGCCCCGACCACGACGTCACGTCGGGACGGAACATCGATGCTGAGAGCTGCACGACATAGCTGACGTTCTGGCACTCAGGCGGCAGGTACTTGGCCACGACCTCGACGTAGTCCTTGGCTTCGACCTTGTCGAAGTCGAACACCACCCACGTACGCGGGGCGGCCTTGGTCTTGCCGGCGCGGGATTCCTGTGTCAGCGGGTGTGAGAGTTGACCACCGAAAAGGCAGTGGTTTTTGCTTGCGTGATCGTCGAGCAGCGCCTTGAATCCAGCCAGGTCAGAGACCTGTTCGTGGTAGCTGGTGACGCGACTGACGTGTGGGTATGGCGTAGCGCTCAGGCGGCCGCTCTCAGACACGAAGGTCTTCGTCAGCGGCAGCCGGGCGCCAAGAAACACGACCTGATGCATCCTACCCCCGGCGTAGGTATGTGGTGCCCTGAATGGGAACGGGCATCTTTGCCTCGAACAACTATTGTGCCCCTTCCCCGTCTCCGGTCAAGGGAGACTGGCAGGGCACGCTACAAGGCCGCCTGCTTGCTGGTGTAGAGGGGTCGAAGCTCGTCAATCTCGGCATCGAACATGCCGGACTCGATGGCTTCCTCCTGCGTGCGGTACATGCCCCCGACGGACAGCCGATTCTTCTGCACGATTTGCCAGCCAACCACATCCCCCTCACTCGCTGCCGGCTGCTTGCTGCGGAGGGCGGCGGTGATGGCGCGGAGTGCGTACGGGACATGGAACGCAATCTCGCCGGCCAATTCGTCATCCCGAATGCGCGACGCTACTGCCCCCCAGCCGTTGCGCTCGTACTCCGCCGCCAGCAGTTCGCGCGTCTGCCGCTCAACATCCCCCGCCTCCTGCTCGCCGCCTTGCTGCTGGGTGAGGGTGGCGGCGCACGAGTCGCAATAGCCAGTCATTGCGCGCTGACACTTCTTGCATGGCCGCGCGGCGGTGTTCGTGGTTGAGGGGGTCACTTGGTTGGCTCCTTGGTGGCAGTGTCGGAGTAGGCATAGACCTTGCTGCATTCGTCTTTGGTCATGCACAGCTCGCGGTCACGCTCAGACACACAACGGCACGCGACAAAACGCCCAACTCCCGCTTGCAGCGCTGCCGTCGGGGAAGGGGCGGCGGAGAGCATTGCGGCGTATTCGATCCTTAGGATTTCACCAAGTCTCAATCGCTGCCTTTGCTTTTGCATCGACTGAAGCGGCGCGGTCGCAGCGGCCTCGATCATTTCCTCCGTCGGCTCCCTCGGCACCAGCACCCAACCCTCCGGCGCTTGCAGGGATTGGGCGGCTTCTAGGCGGTCGGCTGCGTCGTCGTATGCCTCAGCCGTGCCCATGTGCCACTGGCGCGTGGAGTCGTCTTGGTGCGGCCTGTCTGCCTTGATCTCGTGGTCTTTCGCCAGCCGCCGAAAACTCACGATCACGTCTTGCAGCCTTTCGGGCAGGGTGCTCACTACACGTCTCCAGCTTTCTCGGGGTTGATGACAAATGCTCGCTTGGACGCCGCGCTACTGCGTGGCAGCTTCCCAGCCCATTCGCTGCGGTCACCCCAGCCGAGCTTTTCGATGACGCCGCCTCGGGCTTCGAACTCGCGTATGGATGCTGCGATGCGCTCCGACTCGACGTCTTTCTGATGTTGGGGTACTGCGTAATACGATCCCACGTGCAGCTTGATGAGGTTGGTCTTGTTCATGACGTCCTTGTAGTTAGAGCGCTATCGACTGCGCCCTGCACGGACTCACTCGGTGATCAGTTCGAGCTGTCGTCCTTACAGGGCGCATGCGATAGCGCTGTAAGAAGGCCCGGCTTGCGCCGGGCCTTCCATGTTACAGCGTGGTGCCCAGGTCAGATCAAGCGTCGACGGCCGCGGCCGCGGCTTCGCCGGGGTTCTCGGCGGCGTAGCGGGCGTCGCTGATCTCGACCTCCTTGTGCTTACTTGGTGGGCGGTTTGAGGAATGCGAACGCAACGGCCTCGGCCACATAGGCGTAGAAACCGAAAGTGGTGATCAGCAGGAACAGCGCGATGAGTCCGTCGGTGACGGTGCCGCGCAGCGCGAGGACCGGCCAGACGACGGCGACCATCAGTATGCACCAGATGATGAAGAGGACAGCGGTGATGATTGCTTTGCGCATGGTCAGGTGCCTTGTGCGTTGCGTTCGATAGCGACGGCCAAGCGTCCAAAAGACATGCCTGCATCGTTGAGTGAGCTGGCGAAGTTGTTGGCCTCTTCGCCGTGCAGGTACGGCGAGCGCAGCGTGCTTTTGCCGGTGCTGTCCGTGAACACGACGTTGTGCGCTTCCAACCACGCGTGCGAGGGCAGCACATCACTTTCGACGTGATTGTCGGCGACGTGTTCGAGTACGCCGAGACAGCAGTACCCGGTACGGTCACTCAGCGCGCCATAGTAGGTCTGTTTGTACTTGCCACTACGCAGTGCCTCGAGCCAGGCATCGAGGAGTGGTTGCGGCATGAAGATGGTCTTGTTGGGCATGTTTGATCTCCTGAGAATGGCTCTACAGCTACGTTTCCGGGGTTTCATGAAACGAAAAAACCCCACTACGCCGAGGCGTAGTGGGGTTGAGGTGGGAGTGGATCAGCTCGCGAGCATGGCGCTCTCGGTGTCGACCGGCAGGTCGACCGTGCGCTGCTTCGCCTTCCACAGCGCGCGCTGCAGCTCGCGGTACTCGTCGAAGTCGCGCACCGGGACGTAGTTGAACTCGCCCGGGATCGCGCTCTCTTCCTTCCGCTGCGCGAAGGGCAGGAGTCCGTCGACTCCCCAGTAGACCTGGCTGTCTTCCGGCATGCCGGCCACGGCCTGGGTCAACCAGGCCTGGGCGGCCTTGACGGCGTCGTAGGCGTCCTGCAGGTTGTCGGCCACGGGCGGCGGTGCCTCGCCACCGGCGTACGGTTCGCGAGTTGCGACGCGCTGACCGTCGCCTGCGTCGTATGTCGTGGCGCGCAAGCTATCGGCCGCGTCGTACGCCGGGACGTCGTCGACGATCTCGTGCACGACGCCCATGGCGTCGAGCCCCGCGTCGAGCGATTCCGAGTCGACGGCCGCGTTGGCGCGGTCGAACTGGACGCAGTCCATGTGGGCCGCGAACGCGACGTCGCCGGTCAAGCCCTTGAGGAAGGTCACGTAGCTCTGCGTGTCGTTCTTCAGCGCCATCAGGGTGGCGACGATGGCGCCGCGCGGGTTGTCCTTGTTCGCGTCGACGGCGCGAGCGGCGGCGAGGCGGATCGCTTGGTGCATCAGCAGGTTCTTCGGGTTCTTCTCGAGCGCCCGACGGAAGTTCGGGTGCATCGGGTCGGACGCCTTGGCGATGGCCAGGCCGAGGTACAACAGGGAAGTATTGGTGTTCATGGATTTTGCTCCTGTGCCCGGGATGGGCAAATGAAAAATCCCCTGCCCATGCCTTTGATCCAGGCATGAGCAGGGTAGTGGTCAGAACTGCGCGTAGCCGCCGCACGTGCGCCAAAGGGCCACGTGTGGTGTCAGCCACGTACGGTATTCTTCAGGCAGTTCAGGCAGGTGCTGCTCGATGGCATCGGCCACCAGCTTGCATGTGGCTTCGCTGATGATGTCGCCGTCATTGCTGCCCGCGAATTCATCGAGCGGTACGCCCCACTCTTCGAGCTTCGTGGTGATGTAGCGCCATCCGGCCCAGTTGTAGCGGCCGGGCGTGACGCCGTATTCGTCGGTCGGTGCGTCGTCGCTGGGGTTTTGCGGGATGAGGTCCATGCCCATGTCAGTCTTCTCCTTCGTCGTAGTGGTGGTGTTCGCATACGTCGTAATTCGGGCAACCCAGGCATGCGAGGCCCGGGTTGCTGCAGTCGTTGACGCTGTTATCGATCAGCTGGATCTCCATCAGGTCTCGTCTCCGAACACGTTGTTCCAATGGGTCGGCGTGATGCCGCTGATGAGGAACTCACGATCCTCGGCGCTGACGTGGGGCATCGCGTCTTGGACGTGCATGCCGCTACGCCACTTCAGGATGTCGGCTTCCTTGGCGTTCTTGACCAAGTGCTCGTAGTCCTGTTGATCCAGGATGCATGTGCGGTTGACCAGCACGCCACCCTCTACCTCTCTGAACTGAAACATCGCTTGTCTCCTTACCCACCATGGGCACAAGACAAATCTCCTGCCCATGCCTTTGATTCAGGCATGAGCAGGATGTTGATCAGTCCTCGTAGTCCGGCTCGCTGTTCAAGCACGTGTAGCAGTACATCTCGCGTGGCTCGCATGGCGCTCGGCACTCCATGCATTCGTCCATGTCGCTGATGTCGATGTCAGCGAGCATCTCACGCCGGCGTTCGCGAGCGATCAAGTCGATCTCGCCACAGTCGCCTCCGTAGTAGCAGACGTCGAGGGATTCGTGGCACACGGGGCAGAGGGCAGTCATGCTGCCCTCCCCGCGGTGACCGTAGCCACCGCGTCGGCTGAGATTGAGCCGTCGCTTGCGGCGGCCCAGATGTCCACGGGCTTGAAGCCCGTGATGGCGGATTCGTAGAACGCAGCGTTGAGTGCTGCGCTCAACTCGGTGTACATGCGCGTGCTCTGCGCGCAGAACAACACGAAGGTGTCGTATTTGTCGCTCATGTCAGCCTCCCAGCGTAGCGCTTGCCGCTGAGGGTTTCCCAGCCGTAAAGCTTGCGGTAAGTGTGCATGGACACGTTGATCAGCACGCCCGCGAGCAGCAGGCCAGCGCGACCATTGGCGTCACCGCCGAACATGGTCTGCAGGATCACGTGGCACGTGATGTCGGTGAGCAGGCCGAGACCCACCAGCTTGCGCTTCGTGGCTGGGCTGAGCCACGAGGCCAGGAACAGGAACGCGATGAACATGGTGATTGCTGTACCCATGGCTTAGCTCCTCAAGGCGGTCGGGACGTTCACGAGTGCGAGCATGCGCATGCACACGAACGGCAGCAGGATCAGGGCCAGCGACGACATGACGCCGTAGCTGCGATAGAGGGCGATCAGCACCATGCCCCAGCAGAAGCAGGAGAGCACGAGGCAGAACAAGGTGACTAGGATGCGCATGGCTTAGGCCTCCTTGTTTGCGTATGCGAGCAGCACGTCTGCATGGCAGCGTTGTGGTGCGCACCAGCACACCAGATCACGGCCTTTGAGCTCGGCTTGCAGCCTCGCAAGGGCTGCGGGGTCTTGCGCGAACTTGCGCTCTAGCGCTGCTTTGTAGGCATCGACGGCTTCGTCGCGTGTCGCCACCTTGTGGCGTGCGAGCGTGCCAGCCTGATGCGAGTATGGGTTGCCCCACTTGGTGGGGCGGCCGACGTACACCGCGTCTTGCGGTATGCCGGACTGTCGCTTGTTCCAAACCTTGCGCATGTGAACCTCCAATATGTCGGATGACATGAGCAAAGTCCCCTGCCCATGCCTTTGATCCAGGCATGAGCAGGGTAGTGGTTATGCGTTGCTGTGGGCACAGAGGGACTCGAGGTACTCCTGGTGTTCCGGGCTGTTCCAGGCCTCCTCCTGGCGGACGAGGTCATCGAAGTACTCGATAAACAGCGCCCGGGCCTGATGGATCTCGGCCTGTGGCAGGCAGCCGGCCTCGCCGTCCTCGGTGAAGAAGATGAAGGTGTTACCACAGCTCCCGAGGCACGGGTGGCCAGGCACTGGGCTGTAGATCAGATAAGCGTAGTCGAGCATGCCATCGTCGCCGAGCTCCGCAAGGCAGATGCGTGCCTCTTCGCTCAAGAGCGTTTCCAGCTCTGCATCGTTCTTAGGCAGTGTGGACGTGGCCAGGCTGAAGATCCGCGGGGCGTTGCTCGCGCCTTCCAGGCATGCGACGGCGTTCAGGACGTACTGGTACATGGCTGTATCTCCAAAGATGTCGTGAATGACACCAGACAAGTCTCCTGCCCCTGATTTTGATTTAACACTCAATACCCAAGGGCTTTGAGTACATCACGCTTCGTTTCCTTGATGATGCGCGTGGCGTCGGACGCGAGCATGTCGCGATGGATATTGCGCAGGCTTGCAGCACTAGGCGCATGGATTGATTGGACGTTGGCAATGACGCCGCGAAGGCGGGCGAGCAATGCGATGTCGACCAGAGGGCGAGCGCGTTCGATGGATGGGGGTGGAAGGGCGAGTGCGCGATGCACGGTAGAGGGTGCGACGCCACTCTGGTCGGCGATGTAACGCAGGCTGCGACCGTCGGCGCGTTGGGTGCGCCAGCGTTGGATTTGCGCAGTCGAAGGCATGGTGATTTTTCTCTTGCGAGGGAGTGAGAGGGATTTGTCACACGAGGTGTCGAACACCTCTAGGCCTTATGGGCGCTTACGATGCGCCACATTTTCAGGTGTCACAAGCGAAAGCTGGCTAAGGACAAAGTTTGTGACAGCCCCAGCCCTTTATTTATCTAGTTCTTAGGTGTGTTGAGTGTTCGAGAAATGTTGTCACAGGGGAAAGAGAGCTGAGGATTTTTCTGAGGTCCGACCCGTTTTCCGGTGGTGTTTGAAAAACCTGTGACACCTGTGACATGAACAAAATCAATGACTTACGTTGTGACAAGAACCGTGACAAGTGAAACTATGTTGCGGTGCAGCACAATCTCAAGGCATTTGAGACGGTTTTACGGCTCTACAGGGCCTGTAGGCCCGCCGTAGCGAAATGCGGCACTGCAGCAAAACCCGCATTCATGTTGTGACAACTTTTCTGTGCTAGGCACTTTGGCTCGGCGGAGCGCGCAGCGCGACGCATGGTCTCGAACGAAAAAAAGCCCCTCGCCCGTAAGGGCGAGGGGCTGAGTGGTTCAGTCGTCGGCGCCGACGTTGAAGAACCCGTCGACGTCGGCCTTGAGGCCGGCGACCTCACGCATGACGCCGCGCACGTCGCCATCGAACGCGTAGTTCTCGCAGCGCGCGTGGTAGATGCTCTTGTCGTTCCGATCGAGCACTTCGACTTCGAAGGCGGTGCAGTTGATCTTGATGCGCATTGCAGTTCTCCATGGTGTGCGACATGCACACGCGAGAAATCCCCTGCCCGTGAGGGCAGGGGATCGTGGCTCACTCCGGGATCATCTCGAGCATGCCGTCGTATCGGCATGCGATGCCCGCGGCCTCGCAGACGCGAACGACCCAGGCGTTCACCGCACCGCGGGTCGCGAACTTCGCGTCCGGATGTTTAGCGAAGTACGCCTGGCGCTGGGCGCCGAGCGAGTCGCTCTCGAGCTTCGTCGCGTAGCGACGAAGCGCTTCTCTCCGGTTGGCGAGCAGCAGGTGCTGCTGCGCAACCTCGCGGTCGAGCGTCTCGGGGCTCTTCACCGAGCCCGCGACAGCGGGCTTGGCGCGCGAAGCGCGGGGCTTACGGGACGAAGCGGGCTTGCTGACGATAGCGTTCATGTCGAATAACTCCGTGCAGCTCGGGGCGCGAATGCGCCCACTCGACAGCTGCACCGCAATTAAAGTCTCCTGCCTCCGGCCGTTGCTCTACGCGTTTAGCCCCTCGCCCGTAAGGGCGAGGGGCTGGTGGTTACGCGAGCGAGATGGCCTTCTCGATGCCCTGGCCGACGACGTATCCGGCCAGTCCAATGACCGAGAGGCCGATGGCGAGATTGATGTTCGCCCTGCGAGCGGCCTTCTTGCTCTTCAGGCTCTTGCTCTTGCTGTTGCTCTTGCTCTTGCTCTTGCTCTGACGGACAGCCATGACGTACTCCAAGTTTAGTCCGGGATGGACACACACCAAGTTTCCTGCCCCAGATCCTGATCTTGCTCTTGCTCTTGCTCTACCGTCCCGCCAGGCCCCGGGGTATGGGACTCCGGGCACTTGCTCTTCGGCTCTTCGATCCGAAGCGCAGGGGTGCTCTGGCGGTTGACAGGTAGAGGCGATTGCGCGCCCGCCGTACAAATTCTGATGTTTTCAAATTTCCCAGTTTTCAAAACCAGATTTCCAAAATGTAAATTCCCCGTCTCATAGAAACGCGAGACTGGGCGAAACCCAAATAAAATTTTTATTTTTTTTCGCCAGAAAACGCGTAAGCTGCCCGCTGTCCTTCCTCGTGAGTCACGCATGAGCATGACGCCCAGCAGTTCGGCAGCAGCCGAAACAGAACGCCCGAAGTGCCGCGGCATCGTGGTCACTGTGCTGCAGCCCGCGGGCGCATCGATCGACGACTACTTCGCCCCTCTTGTCGACCAGGCACTGGCCGAAGTCGCAGCGATCACCAGCGACAATTTGCCGCACGATGGCTCGGAATGGACCGCGAGCAACGGTGTCCGTCTCTACGTGAAGTTGATCAATGAAACGGCGTAATTTCCTCACCGCTCTCGCGCTTGCTCCGATCGTACCCGCCGCGGCGAAGCTGGCCGCAATCGAAGGGCCGACCGTCCTGGCCTCGACGGCGAATCAGGGATTCAGCAGGGCGACGAACTTCGGCGCGCTCAGCCCGACCCAGATGAAGGTCTGGAGCCGTGACCTCTGGAACGAGGCCCGGGAAAGCAGCTTCACGACCAACATGCTCAGGGACGGCGTTCTCGGATGAGCTTCTGCCTCTTCATGGCGATGATCTCCTGCCTCTTCGGCTCCCCGGGCTGGGCGCTGTTCTGGATCGTCGTCCACTGCTTGACCGACGACTAGCCACGCCGTACAGTCGCCGCGTTACCGCCGCGCAAGAGTGCGGCTCCATAATCCGGAGCCCGCCCACCATGGCACGTACGTTCGGCCCTCTCAGCATCACCCTCCCTCTGCGCACGACGTGGGAAGAGACGTGGCAGATGATGCAGAACGACGGCGTAACCCCCGTGGATCTCACCGGGTACGAGGCGCGGATGTTCCTGCTGCAGAACGAAGACGGCGACCCGGTCGCCGGTGCCACGCCGGTCATCTACACGTCTGAAGGGCTGACCCCGGAGCTGTCCATCGTCGCGATTGACGGCCGTATCGACTTGCGCGTCGAGGCCGAAGATACGAAACTGCTGTCGCCGGACAACGAGGATCGGACGTTCGCGTTCGAAGTAGAGCTGTACATCCCTGCCGGCGTGGACGCCGAGTACGTCATGCCATTGTTCAAGGGCTACGCGGCGGCGAAAGCCCGCGTCGAGCTGCTGTAACTGCCTCTTCTCACCGAGACTGCCATGTCCCTGTCCAACACCACTGAAAACGCAACCCTCAAGATGCACCTGCAGGGCACGGACCCGTCCTATCGCGCGGGCGCGACGCAGTACCTCGCCCTGTTCACCGCAGACCCCGGCGAGACCGCATCGCTGGCGGCGGAAGCCGACTACACCGGCTATGCGCGCGTGGCGCTGACCAAGGCTTCAGCCTGGACGGATGGCGGCAGCAGCTTCACCAATGCTGCGTTGATCCAGTTCGGCGCCTGTACGGCCGGCACCAACGCCTTGACCCACTTCGCCGTGGTCGATACGGCCAGCGGGGCGGTGTCCCAGATGATCTCCGGCGCGCTGTCCGCCACCCTGAACGTGTCCGCCGGCATCCAGCCGCAGTTCGCCATCGGCGCGCTGTCGGTGTCCGCTGACTGACGATGGCCGGCTTCGCCAATGCACGACGGCTGGCCGACGCGCAGGACGCGGGGAAGTACCTCTACGCCAGCTTCCGCAAGCAGGCGACCCAGACCACCGGCGCTGGCGTCTGGTTCGACCTGTCCATGTCCCCCGGCAACCCGGCGCCGAACTACTACATCGGCTCGCCCGGCGTGTTCGTCCCGCTGAAGCAGTCCACCGACGGCGGGCTGCGCCACGGCGGCAACGTGTCTCCGGCCAAGAAGTTCCTGCGGAAGCTGTCGGTGCAATGCGCGACGGCTGCGGCTGCGGTGACCCCGATGAAGCTGCTGGACTACATCGGGTTCTACGGCTTCATCGACGAGTCGGTGCTCGGCGAGCAGTTCCTCGACAACACCGCGCCGCTGCCGCGCCACGCGGATGGTGCCGGCGTGCAGTTGATGCCGGTCGTGGTCGCCGGGCAGACCGGCGGCCAGCCGTTCACGGTCAGCTACACCAACCAGGACGGCGTGGCCGGGCGCACGACCACCAGCGTCCTGATGTCCACCCAGTTCGTCAACGGCACGATCCTCTGCAGCCAGAACGGCGGCGCGACCTACCCGCATGCGGGGCCGTTCCTGCCGCTGCAGACCGGCGACACCGGCGTGCGCTCGGTGCAGTCGGTGACCATCGGCGGCATTGGCGACGTGGGGCTGTTTGCGCTGGTGCTGGTGAAGCCGCTGGCCTCGATCAGCCTGTACGAGATCACCGCCGCGAGCGAGACCGACTTCCTGCTGGATGCGGCCACCATGCCGGTCATCGAGGACGACGCCTACCTGAACTTCATCGCCCTGCCGACCGGCACGCTGTCTGGTGCGCCGATCATCGGCATCCTCGAAACGACCTGGAACTGACATGAGCGGATTCACCTCGCAAGACGACCTCATCAACCAGGTCAGCACCAACGGCAACCACTTCCGGGTGGACTGGCAGAAGTCCACGTTCGCCACCACCGCACACACCGCTGGCCTCTGGTACAGCCTGTTCCGCGGCGGCGGCAACCCCGGCGCGGACACGATCCTCGGCACCGGCACCAACAAGGCGTTCCAAGCGTTGACCGACGCCACCGCCAACGCCACCGGCATCCAGCACGGCGGCGACGTGGGCGACTTCAAGGTGATCCTGAGCGCCGCTGCCCAGACCGCTGCGGCCACCACCGCGCCGTGCGTCCTGATGCTGGTGGACTTGCTGGGCTTCTACCCGATCACCACCGTCACCACGACCGGCGACCAGGCCCTCGACAACACGGTCACCCTGCCGCGCTACACCGACGGCGCGGGTGTGCAGGCGTTCGTGACCCCCAGCACCGTCATGGGTGCGGGCACGCCGAACATCCGCCTGACCTACACCGACAGCGGCGGCACGGCGGGCAACCTGACCCCGACCACGCTGCCGATCGGCAACACCGCAGCAGCCGTGACCAGCATCGTCTATTCAGGCACCGGCAACGGCAAGTTCGGCCCCTTCATGCCACTGGCAGCGGGTGACTCCGGCATCCGCAGCGTGCAGCAGTTCAACCTGTCCGCCACCTACACCTCCGGCGTGCTGAACTTGGTCCTGTGCAAGCCGCTGCTGACCCTGCCGATCACCACGCTGGGCGTCACTGCGGAGCGGGATCTGGTCAACCAGTTCATGTCGATGCCGCGCGTCTATGACGGCGCGTGCCTGGCGTGGCTGATGCTCGCCGGCGCGGCCACTCCGGTCGCCTCGCCGCTGTCCGGTCACCTTGAGTTCGGCTGGGGCGCTTAATGGCCCTGATCGGCAACCGTTCGATCCTGCACAAGTCGCCCGGACGGTTCCTGTCCGGCACGGCGGGCACGCTGCGCTCCGGCTTCAACAAACCGGGGATGCTGGCGGGCAGGTTCGAGCAGATGGATGCCCTGAGCGCGGGTCTCCCGAGCGGGCACCTGTCGCCGTCGGCGTGGAGCCTGCCGCGCACCGCGGGCGGGATGTCCTCGATCAATGCCGCCGCCCTGTCGTTGGATGGCGCCGGCTTGATCGTCGGTGGGATCACCGCAACTGGTGCCGCGGACTTCCTGCTGACGTTCGCCGATGCCGACATCCTGCCGCTGGATGACACCTCCCCAGCGCGCACCGGCGCGGCAATGTTCACCATTAGCGTCGCCGATGCTGCCGGCAGTCTCATCACCTCGGCGGAAGGCACGGCGGCGTTTTCCTTCGCGGCGCTTGCCGAGCTGCTGGGCATCCTGCAAGCCACGGGCGCGACCACGTTCACGCTCTCCACGAACACCCCGTTGCTCGGCGCCGATGCCGGAATGGCGGGTGACGCGACCCTGGTGCTGACCGCCTCGGCGAACGCCCTGCCTACCGACGACACGCCGCCAGCACGCACGGCTGCCGCAAGTTTCAGCTTCGGCGGCTCGATGCTCCCCTACGCCATCGGAAGCATGGAGGGCTCCACTGATGTCGCCACGGAGCTGACGGCCGATGCCGTCGCCTCTGCGGTGTGGGGCTACAGCGTGGACACCGGCGTTACCGCGCAGGAAGCGATCCAACTGCTGCTTGCGGCCGGCGGTTCGCTCACGGTCGAGCAGGCCACGCGACTCGAAGAACTCTGGAAGATGGCTGGCCTCGATCCCGCGGCCCCGGTCACCGCGACCAAGACCCGCCGCTACGTCGGCGATAGCGTGACCCCGGACATCGACCAGACCATCACCGGCAACGGTCGCACCACTTCAACGATCACCAGGACCTAAGCATGAGCACGCTCTCCAACGTCACCGACGGCCAGCTCTGCGACGACGCAGGGCTGCCCGGCTGCGCGCCGAAGATCGTGGTGCAGGACAACGCGGCGAAAACCGTCACGGTGTCAAACCCCACCACCGTCGTCACACAGACCGGCGGCGCAAGGATCACGACATCGCCGTCGAATACGCAGGTTGTGACGACCTCGCAGTCCCCGCAGGTGGTGGTCAACAGTTCGGCGTCAACGATCATCAACACCGGCTGCTGTAGCGGCGAAGGCGGTAACGCTGAAGTCGGCGGCGCAGATACGCAGATCCAGTTCAACGATGCGGGCCTGCTTGCTGGCGATCCGACGCTGACCTTCAACGCCGCCACTGGGGAACTCAGCGCGCGGAGCCTTATTGCCGAGAGCGTGCAGTTCACGAACACCGACGCCGACGCGCCGATCATCGCGACACTGGCCGCAGGAGAACTTGAGCTTCGGTTTCCGACGATCGAAGCCGACGCGAGCAAGGTCATGGTAGTCGCGGATAGCCAGACCGTTGGCAACATCATCGACTTCGGCGATACGGTGCTTCGCTCCGGCGACATCTACATTTACAGCGGCAACCCTGACATCGGGTTTTACGCGGGCTCTCAGCTTGCGCACATCACTAAAACCACCACCGTTGGCGATCTCGTCACGCACCAGCTGTCCAAGATGGGCTATCTGTCAGGGAGCCCGGGGTTCTACGTTAGGGACTCCATCTACAACAACGCCACTTCCGAGTATGACTCCTACGCGATTGCGAACCTCCGCGCCGGTTCTCTGAGCTTCAACACTTCTGCCAGCGACATCACCACTATCGTCCCGAACGGCGGCGTGGTGGGCAACATCGAGGTTGTTTGGCCGGCTGAGAGTGGCACGCTCGCGCGCATCGAGGACATTCCGGGGGCGGGGGCAAACAACGTCAACAGCATTACCGCCGTTGATGGATTGCTTACGTTAGATTTTGCGGAGAAGGCGAAGGAGGTGTTCATTGTCAGGGTCAATCAAGATATTACTGACGTGGCGTTCACCAACTTGCCTTCCGATGATTACCTGGAGCTGGAGATACACTTCTACCAGTATTCACCCGGGGGATACACGATCACCCTATCTAACCGGTTCGGGAAACTCAGTGGGTCTGACGCCGATCTTCAAGCTGCCTCATGGTCGTACACGATACTGAAAGCGTCGTCTGTGACGGGCGGGTACAACTGGCGGTATACGTTGAATGCGTCGACCGAAGTAGCGTTCCCGCCTGCATGAACGCCGTGCTTTTTTCATGCTCTGAGACGCTGCCATGATGGACGTCATCTTCAACACGTTGATCGCCACCCTGATTCCGCTGTTCGTCGGGTGGCTGATTACGCGCACCGAACGCTTCCAGGCGTGGCGGGCCGTACGCAAAGCCGATGCCCTCGAGCGGAAAGAGATGCCGTCGGTGCTTTCAAAAATCGCCGAGGGGCTTGAAGGACTTATGCAGTCCGACGAGCGCCGCACTGGCCAGCTCACTGCGATCAATATCAAGCTCGACGAGCACACGGCCACGCTACAGGCCCAAAACGTCGCGCTCGGCGACATCGCGTCCATGTCCTATGGACAGATGGAGCAAGATCCGATGCCTCGGTTCGTATGCGACAACGACGGGAGTAACCGCGTGGTCAACACGGCATACGCACGAATGGTCCAGTGCGGTCGCGACGAGCTGATGGGCTTTGGGCACAACCGGTTCATCCCCGACAGGTTCAACCCCGGCTACATCGCCAGTTTTCGCGAAGCAGCGAGCCAGCACCGCACGCTCGAGGAAGAGCTCGTGTTCTGCCGCCCTGATGGGTCGATGTTCATGGCCCGCGTCCGGCTCGTGCCACACCCCGAAGCCGCGCCTCCGGCTACACACTGGAACGGCGTCATCCGCTTCCTCCGGGAGTACACCGCGCCATGACCGACCAACGCCCGCCCGTCGTACAAGGCCCGAAGCCTGGCCCGCTGATCAGCGGCGGCCCGAAGCTGGACTTCAGCAACGTCACCAACAAGCCGCTCCCGCCGCCCCCGCCCAAAGTGCCGGGGCCGAAGCCCAAGGCGCTGCCGATCGCCATCGGCACAGCGGTGCTCGCCGCAGCCATGGCCCTGATCCAGCCGTGGGAAGGGTACGACCCCAAACCGTACCGTGACATCATTGGCGTCTGGACGGTCTGCTACGGCCACGCGGACACCAGCGGCGCCCCGGTCGACCGCGCCCGCACGTACACGAAAGCGGAGTGCAAGGAGCTGCTGGCGACCGACATCGGCGTCGCCTACTCCCACGTCCAGCGGTGCATGCCTGGCGACACCCCGGTGTCCGTGCAGGCGGCGGTCACCAGCGGCGCATTGAACGCCGGCCCGAAGATCGTGTGCGGGTCGACCTTGCAGAAGAAGGCGAAGGCCGGCGACTTCGCCGGCGCGTGCCGCGAGCTACTGCGCTGGAACCGCGCCGCTGGCAAGGTGGTCAAGGGGCTGACAAACCGCCGCGAGGCCGAGTTCAAAGTGTGCATGGAGGACGTCAAGTGATCAAGCTCAACCCAATCCAGATCGCAGGCGCCGTCCTTATTGTGTTGCTGCTCGTGCTCGGCGGGTGCAAGATCAAGTCCTACGGCGACGCGCGCTTCGCCGCGGGCGAAGCGAAAGTCCAGAAGGACTGGGACGCTGCAGTCGAACGCGGCAAGGTCGAAATTGCACGGCTGCAGACCGAGGCAGGGAAAGTCGAAGTGCGCACGGTCGTCGAGTACCGCGACCGCATCCAAACCATCCGCCTGAAAGGCGAGGAGATCGTCCGTGAAGTCCAAGTTTTCGTTCCTGTTGGTAGCGGTGAGCTTGCTGGCGGTTTCCGCTTGTTCCACGACGCGGCAGCCGGCAACCAACCCCTACCCGACCCCGCCGCAATCGCTGATGCAGCGCCCGTCGACGCCCAAACCGTTGCCAGCACCATCGCCAGCAACTACCAGGCCCACCATGAAGACGCAGCCCGGCTGATCGAGCTGCAGGACTACGTGTTCGAGCTGTGCAAGACCAATCCGCCGCCAGCCGGCTGCGGACCACCACCCCATTGAGGTGCACATGATCGCTCCCAAAGTCACCATCGAAGACGTCGAAAACGCCGTCAAGAAGGACGACTACATCGTCCTGCCTGACGAGCGCACCACGATCTGCATGCTGACCCTCGACAACGGCTTCACCGTCCGCGGCGAGTCGTCTTGCGTGTGCCGCGAGAACTTCGACACCGCGTTGGGCCAGAAGTACGCCCGCGAAGACGCGGTCAAGAAGGTGTGGCCGTTGCTCGGCTTCCGCCTGGCCGACAAACTGGCGCGCGAAGCGCGCGGCCCGCGCTTTCGCGACTCCGTCTCCGGTGAGTACGTCACCCCTGAGTACGCCGCGGCGAATCCCTTCACCACCGAACGCGAGAGCTGATGGACCAGCAGCCCACCGCCACTGACCTTGCAGGACTGCCGGCTTTTTCCGCGTTGACCGCGGAAGAGTCCCAGTTCGTCTACTACGTCGAGGTGGTGGGCTTGCCGCTGCGCAAGGCTGCGAGCATGGCCGGCCTGCCGGTCTACATGGTCAGCAAGCCGCATCTGCAGCAGGCGCGCGAAATGCTCCGCCGCGAAGTGCGCGGCAACCTTGAGATCACCCGCGAGGACGTGACCTGGGGGCTGAAGGAGGCGATTGGCCAGGCCAGCATTCTGGCCGACCCGATGGCGCAGATTGCTGGGTGGAACTCCATCATCAAGCTGCACGGACTCGACGCGCCACAGAAGATCGACATCAACATCCATGCCTCGATGGAAGTGCTCAAGACGCACGTCCGGGCGCTGTCCGATGACGAGCTCGTCCGCCTGACCGGCGCCGGCGGCATCATCGACGCCGAGTTCTACGAGGTGGGGCATGGCAAAGCCGACGCTGCCTAAGTTCGAGCTGCCGATCGAGGACGTCAAGGTTCGGTGCCGCGCGTGCGGCTACGACCGCGACATCGATCAGTACCGGCTGTTCTCGTCCGAACCACTGCTGCACATGGATTTCTGCGTCGACTGCGAGGCGCGGGAAGGTACTGTCACGCTCTACCGCCGGTTCAACGCATACGGCACCAAGGCGATCATCGACGCGGTATTCGTCGCCAATCGCGTACCGGTTGCGCGTCGTACACCGGACCAAGTGCGCTTGCTCGTCGAGGGGAAGCCTGACGCGCCCCCGGCGAACAACGAAGAGCTGCTGCAGCGCGAGATGGCGCGGCGTGAGCTGTGCCGCCGCCGGTTGCTCTACTTCACCACCACCATGATGCCGGCGTACAAGCCGGGCTGGGTTCACCAGGACATCTGCCGCCGCCTCGAGAAGTTCGTCCGCGACGTTGAAGAGGGCAAGAGCCCGCGCCTGATGCTGGCGATGCCGCCGCGTTCGGGCAAGAGCCAGCTGGCGTCGGACATGTTCCCGTCGTGGATCTTGGGCAAGCACCCGGAGTGGAGCGTCATCGGCTCCAGCTACGCGCAGTCCCTGCCGATCAGCTTCAGCCGCGCGATCCGCGACCGCCTGGCGGTGCCCGAGTTCAAGGCCATGTTCCCCGACACGCAAATCCGCAAGGACGCGAGCGGCGTGGAAGAGTGGAAGACCACCAAGGGTGGCGGGTACAAGGCGGCCGGCGTCGGCGTCGGCCTGACCGGCTTCGGCGGCGACATCCTGATCGCCGACGACCTGATCAAGGACGCTGAAGAGGCCAGCTCTGAGGTCATTCGCGAGAACACCTACCAGTGGTACCAGACCGTGTTCCGTACCCGACTGGCTCCGGGCGGCGGTATCTTGCTGATCGGCACGCGCTGGCACTGGCATGACCCGGCCGGCCGCGCGCTGGAGCTGGACGAGCAGCTGAAGAAGGCCGGCGTGCCGGACTACGAACGCGAAGGCTGGGAGGTGGTGTCGTACCCGGCCATCGCCGAAACCGACGAGTTCCTGCTCAAGGACGGCAAAATCGCCCAGGGCGTCTACGAAGACGACATGGACGACGTGCTGCGCCTGCTGCGCCGTAAGGGCGAGGCGCTGCACCCCGAGCGTTACCCGTTGGGTGAGCTCCTCAAGATCAAAAACACCACCACGTCGGCCAACTGGTCGGCGCTGTACCAGCAGAACCCGACGCCGGACGAGGGTGACTTCTTCCTGCGCGACGACTTCCGCTACCGCTGGCTCGACCCGGCCTACCGCCCACTGTGCCGCATCTTCATGACGGTCGACTATGCGATCGGCAAGAGAGAGCGCAACGACTACACCGTGGCCGGCGTGTTTGCGCTGGACAGCAACGACGACCTCTACTGTCTGGAAATCCGCCGCGGGCGCTGGGGCACGAACGAAATCGTGTCGAACGTGACTGCCATGGTCATGGCGCACCGGGTCGAGATCTACGCCGGTGAGCAGGGGGCGATCCACCACGCTGTCTGGCCTCTGATCGCCAACGAGCTGGCGGCGCCGCACAACCGGAAGTACGTTTCAGTGGACGAAACGCTCACGCCCATCCAAGATAAGGAAACCCGGGCGCGGCCGTTGCAGGGGCGGATGCAGCGGCACAAGCTGTTTTTCAGTTTCGATAGCGCGACCCGACCCGAAATCTACGACATCGCCGAGCGGGAAATGCTGCAGTTTCCGAATGGGGCGCACGACGACATCGTTGACATGCTTGCTTGGGCAGGACGCCTGGCGTTGAACATCTCCCTGCCTTCCATGCAGCGCGTACCTGAGCGCCAGAAGAGCTGGACCGATAAACTGCGCGGCGGCTCCGATAGCCGCGACTTCATGGCAGCCTGATCATGCCCCTCGATTTCGACGTCGCTCGCGAGCAGTACGAAAACTATCGCTTCTGCTATGACAACGGCCACGACGCCTGGGTCAAGAAGGCGAAGCAGTGCTTCGATTTTTGGAATGGCAAGCAGTGGGACGATCAGACCCTGGCGAAGCTGCGCCGCGAAGGCCGCCCCGCGCTGACCCTCAACGTCATCGAGTCCCTCGTTCGGTCGATGAAGGGCATCCAGTGCGCGCTGCGCAACGACGTCCGCTACCTCCCGGTTGAGAACGCCAACGCCGAGTCTGCCCGGGTGCGCGACGCGATTTGGCTGCACGTCCAGAACCAGAACCAGCTCGACTTCCTCGAGACCGACGTCTACGAGAAGGGTCTGATCATGGACCGCGCGTACTACGACATGCGCATGGACTACAGCAAGGGTGTGCAGGGCGAGATTCGCATTCGCAAGCGCCGCAGCCAGGACGTGATCCTGGACCCGTCGATCGACGACTACGATCCGGACGAATGGCCGCAGGTATTCACCCGTCGCTGGGTCAGTTACAACGATCTGCACGGCCTGTACGGCAAGGACAAGGCAGAGGCGGTCGGGTTGTCCGAAATGCCGACGTGGTACGACTACGAAGACATCTTCATGGCCCAGAACATGGGCCGCATGCCGTACTACAACCATACGCGTATCGGAGGCATCGACCTCAAGAACCTGCGCGGACACCTGCTGACCGAACGCCAGTATCGCGTGTTCAAGCGCAAGGACGTGTTCGTCGATACGACCACTGGCGACTGGTCCGAAATCCCGGAGAACTGGGAGCGCGATCGCATCAGCCACGTGCTCCAGGTTGTTCCCGGGCTGACCACCATGCCCCGCGAGGTCTCCACGATCCGCTGGACGGTGACGTGCGAAGACGAGCTGATGCACGACGAGGACAGCCCGTACAACCACTTCACCGTGGTGCCCTACTTCCCGTCGTTCATCGACGGCGTGACCATGGGGGCTGTCGAGGGTCTGATGGACCCTCAGATGCTCTACAACAAGATCACCAGCTCCGAGCTGCACATCATCTCGACCACGGCGAACAGCGGGTACAAGATCAAGACCGGTTCGCTGAAGAACATGACGATCGAAGAGGTCGAAGGCTCTGGTGCCAAGACCGGCGTCGTATTCGAGCTCGATGACATCAGCAACATGGAGAAGATCCAGCCGAACCAGACCCCGCAGGGCCACGATCGTCTGTCGTTCAAAGCCGACGCGATCATGCGCTCGCTGTCCGGCGTGTCGAACCAGGCGCGCGGCTTCGCGCGCGAGGACGTAGCCGGCGAGGCCATCATGGCCAACCAGGCCGCGCAGGAAGTGAACTTCGCCGGCTGGTTGTCGAACCTGCACCGCACCAAGCAGATTCTGGCTCGCAACGTGCTCGACTGCGCGCAGACGCACTACAGCGAGACTCGGGTCATCCAGATCAACCGCGGCTCCGCGCTGATCCCGAACATGGAAGAGGTGACGGTCAACCAGCCGACGGCTGAAGGCGCGATGCTCAACGACCTGTCGATGGGGCGCTACAGCACTGTGCTGGTGCCGGCGCCGAGTCGCGCCACGCTGTCCGAGGGCGACTTCAAGATGTTGCTCGAGCTGAAGAAGCTGGGCGTCATGGTCCCGGATGCGATGCTCATCGAGCTGTCGCCGGCGGCCAACAAGTCGCAGATGATCGAGCAGATGGGGCTGGGGCCGGACAGCAACGAGCGTCAGCGCCAGGCCGACGAGCTGGCCGCCCAGCAGCAGCAGGTCGAACAGCAGAAGACGCTGGCCACCGCCAAGAACCAGGAAGCCGCGGCCGTGCTCAACCAGGCTCGCGCGGAGAAGTTCGCCATCGAGGCCGCGTCCGATCCCGACGCCAGCTACGAGCGTGTCGAGATGGCACGCATCGAATCCGAGGCGATCGAATCCGCGGCGTCGCGCGAGGCAAAGCGGCAGGAGTCTGCTGCCCGCCTCGCCCTCGACCACAAGAAGGCCGAGGACACTAAACAGTTCCAGAACAAGCAGATCGCAGTGCGGCTTGCTGAGCTGGACATCAATCGCGAACAGGCGGAAGCCGATCGCGTGGCCACGCAGCAGGACAACGCTGCTGCGCGGCGGGAAAAGAAGCCCACCTCCAAGAAGAGCAAATAACCGATGACCAGCATGCAAACCAGTATTTTCGGCGACGACGATGACGAGGACACCACCGGCGCGGACCGCGGCGATGCGGTGGGAGCTGCCGTAGCCGGGGCGGACGACGACCCGGACACCGACCCGGACGCCGACGCGGACCCCGACCCCGACGCGGACCCCGACGCGGACCCGGTACCGGCGCAGCGGCGCGACGCCACTGGCAAGTTCGCCAAGAACGCCGCTGATGACGACCCCGACCCCGACGCCGACGACCCCGACCCCGTCCCCAACGCTGCCGTGCGCTTGGATCGCATGCGCGAGCAGCGTGATCGTGAGCGCGCAGCCCGGGAAGATGCCGAGCGGCGCCTCGCCGCGCTCGAGATGGCGTCCAAGCCGGCCGAACCGGCGGTCGACCCGCTGAAGGTGCTGGATGGCGAGATCGACAGCCTGTACGAGCAGGTCGAAGAGGCCCGGCTCGACGGCGACGCCAAGCTGGCGGCGCAGCTGCAGCGCCAGCTGGACACCAAGAAGGAAGAGCGGATCGAGTTCAAGACCGAACGGGTGGTCAGCCGCAGCACCGTCGAAGCGAGCGAGAACGCCCGGTACGACTCGCTGCTCGACCAGCTCGAGTCCGAAATCTCGGTGATCAACCCGCGGCACGACGACTTCGACCCGGAAGCAGTGAAGGCGCTCGAGTTCTACGTCGCCGCGCACGAGAAGATGGGCATGTCGGCCACACGTGCGCTGATCGCGGCGCGGAACGTGGTGTTCGGTGCGGCCCGCGCGCCCGCCCAGGACGACGCGCCGCCGGCCAAGGCCGGCAATCCGCCGGTCAAGAAGACTGATCTCGGCAAGGTCGCCGATACTCAGCGCCGGCAGCCGCCGGACGTCGCGAACAAGGGCTCCGACAAGGACGACATCACCATTGACCCGGACAAGCTCTCGGACGAAGAGTGGGACAAGCTGCCGAAGTCGAAGCGTGCGGCGATGCGCGGCGACCACGGCTGAGCAAACCGGCTAGGTCCTCCAGACGCCGCCGTAAGGCGGCGTCTTTATTTCGTGAAATAGCTATTGACAACGCTGAAAACCGTGGCAGCATCGCGTTCATACGGAACCGGCCACGTCAGCAGCCGGGCGCTACTCGCAGCGCTTACCCGCGTGTTGCTCGCCGACCTGGCGCGTTAGCTAGGGGATGAAGACCGATCTTCGGTCACGAACTTTCTCCCCAACTATCGAGGCAACAACCGCCATGAGCAGCACCAATTTCGGCGCGCTTACCGCCCATCAGCTGAAGGTCTGGTCCAAGGACTTCTGGCGCGAGGCGCGCAACAAGACTTTCGTCATGTCGTTCGCTGGCAGCAGCTCGAACAGCATGATCCAGCGCGTCACCGAGCTGAAGAAGACCATCGACGGCGATCGCGCTGTCATCACCATGGTCAACGAAGCGGTCGGCGACGGCGTCGTGGGCGACAACCGCCTGAAGGGCAACGAGGAGGCTCTCTCGCAGGACGAGATGGTCATCCGCATGGACCAGTGGCGCCACGCGCACGCCAACGCCGGCAAGATGAACGACCAGCGCACCATCGTGAACTTCCGCGAGGAAGCGATGGACAAGCTGTCGTACGCGGCCGCACGCATCATGGACGAGCTGGCATTCCAGACCCTGTCCGGCGTCGCCTACACCTACAAGCCCGACATGTCGGTTCGCACCGGCTCGCAGCTTCCGCTCCTGAAGTTCGCCGCCGACGTGACCGCGCCGTCCAGCCGTCGCCACTATCGCTGGGACGTCTCCACGGGCCTGGAGCCGGGCGACACCTCGCAGGTCGCCGTCGCTGACACCCCGTCGTGGGCGATGCTGGTCAACCTGAAGGCGCAGGCGATCAACGAGTTCATCCGCCCGCTGCGCAGCGACGAAGGCGTCGAGTGCTACAACGTGTTCATGTCGCCGGACGGCATCGCCAAGCTGAAGCAGGACTCGGCGTTCCTCACCGCCTGGCAGCAGGCCCAGAAGCGCGGCGATGAAAACCCGCTGTTCAAGGGCACCAAGCACGGCGGCAAGCAGGGCATCTACATCGACGGCCTGAACATCCTCGAGTACCGCAACGTGGTCACCACCAAGGGCACCGCCACGAAGTGGGGCGGCGGCACGGTCGAGGGCCAGCGTGTCCTGCTCTGCGGCGCCCAGGCGCTCGCGTTCGCCGACTGGGGTCTGGCGGACTGGGAAGAAGAGCACGACGACTACAAGAACCAGTTCGGCATCTCCATCGGCAAGATCTTCGGTCTGTTGAAGCCGCAGCTGTTCTCCACCTACGCCGGTTCGAAGCAGGACTTCGGTGTCCTGTGCCTCGACACGGCCATCTGAGTACAACGACATGACCGTCAAGAACATCATCGACCGCCAGCTCGTCAAGTCGGGTTCCGCCGTTCTGGGCATTGCCCAGATCGGCGCGGGCAACGAAGTGACCTTCGGCATCCGCCCCGGCACCCACCTGTTGCGCGTGATGGTGCATACCACCGTCGCGTTCGACGGCACCACGAACACCGCCACGGTCAGCGACGGCACCACCACCTTCGCCAACGCGGTCGACATCAAGACCACCGGCAGCGAGACCGTGGCGAACGCGCCGAAGTACTACCCGTCTGCGGCCACGCTCACGGTGTCCCTGGCTCAGACTGGCACGGCAACCGCCGGCGAAGTCGTCGTGGTGTACGAGTACATCCTGCGCGACAACGGCGACGGCGGCATCCAGGAGTAACACCTGCAGCCCGCCCGGCTAACGCCGGGCGGGCTTTCTTTCGCGTAGAGGAATGACGCATGTCCATGGTAAAGATGGTTTCGCTTCGCAAGTTCCGCCTGGCCTCCACTTCCGGCCACGTGGTGATCTTCGAACCCAACACTCCGATCGACGTGCCGCAGGCCATCGTGTCCGAAGCCATGGCCGCAGGCTGTGTGCCGGCTGATGGCGACGGCGTGTTCCATGAAGACCTGGAGCGCGCCAAGGTCGAGTTCACCGGCGACGTCCGTCGCTCGATGATCTACCTCGCCGTGAAGCGCGTGGTCGAGATCAACAAGCCGTACGACTTCGATGGTTCGGGCACTCCGAACATCCCGGCGATCGAGAGCCGTCTCGGCTTCGACGTCACCAAGCCGGAAATCCTCGCGATCTACCGCGAGTATCAGACCTACGCGTCCGAGAACCGCGAGTTCCCGCTGCACCCGGCGTCGGAGAACATCCTGCGCGTGATCGACGCAGGCACCAAGGCCGAGCTGATCGACCTGGCCGAAGAGTTCGGTGTCGACGGCGCCAAGGCGAAGGGCTTGACCGTGAAGGATCTGCGCAAGCTGCTCCTGGTCAAGTTCGACGGTAACGCGGCGAACTGACATGTTCGCCACGACGGCTGATGGTCTGCTCGCCTTCTTCCGGGCGGAAGTAGACGATTCCGTCGCTCCGTACCTGTGGGCGGATTTCGAGGCCTATGGATACATGACGGAGGGCTTCGACACCCTCCTGAAGAAGGCCGAAGTCAAGTACGAAGTCTTGACGCTGCCGTTCACCGTGGACGTTCCGACGGTGGCGCTGCCGGCGAAGGTGCTGCACATTCGTTCGATGCGTATCGTGGGCGGCGGCGAAGTGTCGCCGCGTGCGATGTTCGAAGTGTCCGCTCCGGTGGACGACTACGGACTGCAGCTCAGCGGCCCGTCGGCCATGTTCGAAGGGTCGGGTACGCCGTGCATTTATGTGCGCGACTACGAGAAGCGCGGACTCCGTTTGGTGCCTATCCCGAACGCCAGTGGGTCGCTCGAGATCCAGTGCACCACGACGATCAGCGCACCGATGCAAGCGGGGACGGCGCTGCCTACCGTAGACAGCGAAGATCTGCGCCTGGTGTTGCACTACATGAAGTCGTTGGCGTATCAGAAGCACGACGCCGAGACCGAAGACCTGACCCGCGCTCGGTGGCACCAGGAATCGTTCCGTCAGGGAGTGCTCGAGCGCGAATCGAAGCTGCGCAATTTCCGTCGCCCGCCGGGCGTCGTTCGGATGGAGGGGTGGTGACGCATGGGACTTTTCATGGATGTTGGCCCCGGCGACGCGATCTGCATCGGGGGTAATACCTGGATCACGGTCGAGAAGAAGAGTGGCCAGCGCGTGCGGCTCCGCATCATCGGCGAAGCCGAGGTCGAGCTGATGCGCAACGCGCGCAAGCTCAAGCACAAGACGGTGCTGAACCCGCCCGCTACGGACACTGGGGACTGAGATGGCCGGCGTGCGCGACGGCCAGCTGTTCAAGTCCGGGCCGTGGCCGCAGGGCGCGAACAACCTCGCATCCGAGGGGCGGCTGCCGACCGATGAATTCGGCCGGCGCGTTGCGCTGCGCGAAGCGGTCAACGTCGACATCACCAAAGAAGGCGACGCCCGCCGCCGTCGGGGACGTGGCGCCGCGCTGTTCGACTGCGACATGGGTCACTCGCTGTGGTCAGACCCTGCTCTGGACTTCGGGCTGTACGTCGACGGCGGACAGCTGTACGCCATGTTCTCCACGGGTGAGCGCCAGGCGCTAGGCGTCTATGCCGGCTCCGGCATGCTCAGCTATGCGCTGGCCGGCGATCGCGTCTATTACTGTGGGCACGGCGCCAGCGGCGTGCTCGACATGCAGTTCAACGCTGCCCCGTGGGCGCCCGAGTTCCCGTCCGGCCAACCAACGGTGGCCGCCGTCGCCGGCGGCGGGCTCCCAGCCGGGCAGTACCAAGTCGCCGTGACGTTTGTCGACGTGCTCGGGCGCGAGTCCGGCACGACGGTGGCCGCCACGGTGGAGCTGGTCGAAGGGCAGGGCATCGACCTAACCAGCATCCCGCAGCCGGCCAGCGCCGGCGCGTACATCGTGATCTACGCCACTGAAGCCAACGGCTCGGTGCTGTTCCGCTTCGCAACTCTGCCCGCCGGCACCGACATGCTCGCCGTGCGCTCTGCACCGCTCGGCCGCAGCCTGAAGACGGCGCTCCTGCAGCCGATGCCCCCGGGCCAGATCGTGCGTGTGTTCAACGGCGTCCAGCTGGTCGCGGTTGGCAAGCGGCTGCTGTGGTCGCCGCCGATGCGCTACGGCACCACCGATCCGGCGCGGAACATGATCCCCTTCCCGCACGAGATCGACCTGGTCGAGCCGGCGGGCGCCGGCGAGAGCGGAGCGGGCGTGTTCGTGGCCGCAGGCCCGCGCACGTACTGGCTGGCTGGCGCCAAGCCGCGCGACTGGCAGCAGTCGATCGCGTACGCCTCCGGCGCGGTGCCGCGCTCCAGCGTGCGCGTGCCTGGCACCGTCGCCGGGCTGGATGACGCCTCACCGATCACCGTCTGGCTGGCGCGCGACGGGCAGTTCTGCCGCGGCGTGCCTGGCGGCAAGGTGCTGCCGATGACGCCGGGACGTACCGCCGCAGATGATGCAGAATATGGCGCAGCACTCTACCGCGCGCAGGACGGCATCCAGCAGGTTGTCGTCTCGCTGCGCGGCGCACGGAAACAGTCGCTCGGCGTCACGGATCGCGCGTACGCGGTGGTGGTGCCATGATCGCGCGTCTGCCCAAGGAAGAGCGGCTGCGACGCGTAGCAATCTGCAACGCGCCGTGTCCGAACAAGGAACCCGTCGAGCGGTTTGCTCGGTGTCTGAAGTGCGGGTGCTTCATCGCTGCGAAAACAGCAATGCGCGGGGCGTCATGCCCTGACAACAAGTGGTCTGCGTATTTCCCTCCGGAGCAACAGAAATGAACATTTTCGACAAATTGGGCCGTCACGGGGCCGAAATCGCGCGGGCGCTTCGTCTGGGCAAGTACGGCATCAACGACAACGGCGACATCAAGCTGGACAACTCGACCATGACCGTGGGCGGCGTGCACGGCAACGGCATCATCTTGCCCTCGGGCGAGCTGTACGACCCGCAACGCGCGCGCAACCGCGTGGTCAAGGAAGGCCGCATCCGCATGGCGAACTCGGCCATGGCCGGGACCGCGGCGATCAGCGCGTGGTACCTGGCGCCGTTCGCCGGCAACGTGACCCCGGACGACGATTGGACTGCGGCGACGTTCAAGGACGACGCTACCGAGTTCACCGCCTACACGCCGACCTCGCGCCCGCCGTGGACCGTGGTCGCCGCATCGACCAGCGCGTTCCTCACCAACGAGCCCGCACTGGCCGCCTCGACGATCACCTTCACCGCCGGCGGGCCGTACACGCTGTACGGCAGCGGCTTGCTCAGCGTGGCCACCAAGGACGCCATCACCGGCGTGCTGTTCTCGGCCGCGCGTTACCCCTCGCCCCGCACCGGCATGAACGCCGGCGACAAGCTGGGCTTGTGGTACGAGCTGGAGCTGAAGGACGAAGCGGACGTCTGATGCACGCAGGGTCCGGCCCCCGCTACACCGACTGGTCTCACCTTCGGGTTCCGGACGGTGAGCGGGAAGCCGCTGCCCCGTACATTCCAGCGGCGCGGAAACTGCTGGGCTTCGTCATGGACGAAGCCCGGCGTACCGGGCTGAAGTCGCACAAGATCAAACGCACGCTGCGCGACGGCACGGTCATCATCGCCGAGAAGATCGGCGACATTCCGCGCATGACGATCGTCCCGAAGGGTGGCAGGCCGCCGATCGAGATCCGCACTCTTGAGGGGTTCTATTTCACCCGTCGTATCGCGGCTCTCGAGAATCACCAGCCGGCGATCTTGGTGGAACCCACCGACGAAGACTCTGAGTGGACCGCGCTGTTTTACGGCGGCGATGAAGTGGGTTTTGACTTGGCGCCGGAAGACCAGCGCGGCACGTATATCGACGTGTTTGGCCCCAAAGCAAAGCAGCCGTGGCAGCGCCTGGACATCGCCGGCGGTATGTGGGTCGATCGCGAGACTAAGGAATCGGTTACCTGGTTCCGCGGATATCTCGGTTATTGGCCAATGCACTACCGCCACCCGATCACGAACTACGCTCCCTACGTCAACATCTACGGGCATTTGGTCTACACGACGCCGTTCCCTGAGTGGCGCGTTTTGGCAGCGGCCAAACGCGACAACTGGTTGTACGTGATGGTGTGCGAGAACCTGGGGTTCCTAAACCCGCCCGAGCGACCGGGCACTGCTTCGTGGTCCGGGCAGGTGTGGGCTTCGCAGCCATACACCGACGACGAGTACAACTACTCGCTGTGGCGCTATCCGCTGTCTATCGAGACGCAGCCCGATACGTTGATCGACACATACCGCGCAGGCGACCACGACGAGACAGGAGAGCAGCTGTGGAGCGGCAGTTTGGAGCTGGCGTACGGAGCGTGGTCGTTCAATGCCGACTGCACCAACATCGTAACGATGCAGCTCCCGCGGCGCGCGATCTTCACTTTCCGCACGTACCGCGACGAGACGCTGCCAGGTCTTGAGCTGTGGCGCATTAGCCCGGACTCTTTCCCGGAGTATCCGGTGCAAGAGGCGCAGCGCATAGCGCTTACGATTTCGCACGGGGTAGGAACGCCATCGGTGTCGCTGTCGCAAACCGACGCGCCGTTGATCATTGCTGAAGAAGACGGCGTCGTGCTTACGATGCAGCAGACAGGACACGAAACGCAGGCGCCGCCACACGAAGTCGTCACGACGTATTCCAAACTCGAGTACATCTGCGGCGATTTCTCGATCGTGGCGTTCGAGGCGTACGTGCCGTTCGGCACGTTCGAACCGCAGCTGTCGCGGACGATCGTGTACGCGCACCTGCCGTCGAAGACGTTCCTTTTTCTGAAGTACGCATACGGTGGCGGCACTTTGGAGCCGGTCAACATCTGCTACGAGCTGTACGTCGACGGCGAACAAGTGGAAATTACCGACGACCCGTATGCGGTGGACACCGTTCTGGCGGAGTTCCCCGCGGGGATCGAACGCACCATGGCGCACGCGCGCTACACGGTGCCGTGGTTTGGCGCGTACAACGGCCTGGCTACCGAGTGGAACTTCTTCAACCCGCTCGATGCGATGACGTTGCTGCTTGGGATCATCGTCGAAGGGCGCGGTGTGGGTCCAGGATCTACCGGTTCAGGGCCTAATTCGCAGGGGTACATCGTCGTCGGCAACCCGTACATTCCGTTCACTGCGCGCATCAACTCCGACTCGCCGTACGTCACTGAAGGCGGAATCGATCGAGGCGCCGGTGCCGGCGGATGGTCCATTGCACAGTACGGTGGGCCTGGCCCCACGTTTGCATGGGAAGACGCCAACGCGAACGCCCCGGCGGGGTACTTCAACCGAGGGTTGTACGAGGCTACCGACGCGTCGACGAATCCGTACTATTGCTCGTTTGGGTCCGCAGCCACGTACGAGGGCGTCACGCTGTTTGCCCTGAAAGCGCCGGTGTGGGCGTACTATGCCGACGAAGACGGGCCGAACCCGTACCCGTTCCGTGAGACCTCTTACCCGTTCCGGTGGGCTACAAAGGGGGACGCGCGAGAAGTTATCGACGCGGTCGACCACGATCGTCTAGCTACCGACAACATCCTGTACTACGCCTCGTACCCTGTCGGCCACACCGGCAAACCAATGAAACGCCAAAAAACAAGGTTCGCAGCATGACCGCCAACGCTTCCACCGGCTTTCTCAACGCGCTGTTCAACGGCAGCTCGTTCAAGGAGATCTTCGACTACGGCAGCATCGAGATCCGCAGCGGCGTGCAGCCGGCCAATGCCGACGCCGCGGTGACTGGCACGCTGCTCGCCCGCATTACGAAGGACGGCGGCTTGTGGACGGCCGGCGTCAACACCAACGGCCTGAAGTTCCAGGTAATCCAGCGCTACGTCGTCGCCGATCCTGCGCAGGCCTGGCGGACGAAGGGTATCGCTGCTGGTACCGCCGGCTGGTTCCGCCTGCGCGCCAACGCCTACGACGACGGCCTCATCTCGCTCACGGCCCCCCGGATTGACGGTACTATTCGCCTGGTCGGGGAGGCGGGGGACACGCAGATGTACATGCACGACGTCAACGTCACCGAAGACACCGACAGCCCGTTCGTGGGCTGGACTTTCACCATCCCCCCGCTCTAACCGCCGAGGACAACTGGCATGTCGTACAAAATCACCGATGACTTGGCAGCCGCGATGCTCACGGCGTTCAAGACCGAAATGGACCTGGGCTTCCTGTACATCTTCGCTGGCCCCGTGCCGGCAACGCCCGATCTCGCCTTGGACATGGGCGCGGACCACACGCAAGTGGCCGTGCTCACCGTCGACGATGATGGCATCACCGGGCTCGAGTTCCTCGCGGCGACCGGCTCGGTCATCTCGAAGAACTCGGATGTCTGGGAAGGCACCATCGAGTTCGACGGCGCTGAAGACGGCGAGACCACGCTGACTCCGACGTTCTTCCGCTTCTGCGCTGCCGCGGACACCGGCCGTACCGCTGCCGACACGCCTCGCCTGCAAGGTACCGTCGGCGGCCCGTCGAGCACCGCTGACCTGCGCCTGGCCAGCGACGACGTCACGGCGAACGGCACCAACACCATCGCCGCCGCGATGTTCAACTTCCGTGTGAGCGGCCTGGGCTGATGCTCACCAAGCCGGAACTGGTCGAGGTCGTTCCTCGCGTTCCGGCCGTGCCGGCGCGCGAAGCACGTACGGTGTGCCCGTACGTGCCGCCGGTGCCGTACGTGCCGCCCTCGACTCCGCCGCCGTCGGGCGATCCGACGTCCTGCGGTTTCATCATCGGCGTGTACCGCGACGTCTACGGGCGGCTGTGCGTTGCCACCCAATACTGCGAACGGCGGTGTACCTGATGGCCGCGTCTACCACGTCGCTCGGCGACCACATGTACAACATCTTCGGCGACCGTGTCCTGACGCTGCCGTCGGGGACGCCGGCGGCGCAGGTGTACGTCGCGAACTTGACCAGCATTTCGGTGTTGGCCGGCAAGGTATTGCGCGGTATTACGGTGTCCGGCGCATTGCGCAAGATCCTGCCGGGCATCACGCGCACCGTACGCTGGGGCGCCACGTCTGCGGTGTTTGGTGCTGAAGCACCGGACGGCGCTGGACGCGTGCAGGTTCCCTTCACTATCAACGTGCCGCTGCGCGGCGCGCCGTACTCGATCGCGCCGTCGGTGGTGGACGCTACGACGCTTGGCTTGTCGGTGTTCATTGCGACGCTTGACGCTACGCCGCTGCCTGGCGGCAGCTACGTTGCGATCACCAGCAGCACGATCTATTACTCGTCCAAGCCGTCGTTTGCACTGGAGCTGCCGGACGAAGTCGCCGCGGGCGAAACGGTCGACGTTGTGCTGCGCATGCTGTACCTCAGCGGTGACGTCGTCGATGGTCAGTCGGTGAAGCTGTCCAACAGCACTGGCGACGTCGCGCTGTCGTTCATCGGCTCGCCGCCGTCCAACGTGATCAATCCGGTGTCGGACGCCAACGGCGAGATCAACTTCAAGCTGCACGGCGTACGCGCAGGCGGCGACGCCATTTCGGTGCTGGTGGATTCGCCGGGGTTCTTCTCACCGGCGCTCAACGTGGTGTATCCGATCAACGGCTCCGGCGTCTCCGGCAGCTGTGTGTTCGTCCCCGCCGCGGAAGGTGTGCCGTCGGTGCCTGGGTACGAAGTCCGTTCGCCACAGGCTGGCTGGGACGCCGGCGCGCGCAGCACGGAGCAGCAGTCCGGCGACGCGCAGCTGTCGTTCTCGATGGGCGACGTGGTCGGTGTCGTAGTCGGCGTCAGCCCTGCCGGCACCGAAGTCGCGGTGCGTGAAGCGATCACGCACGGCTTTTACACGTTCACCGACGGCGGGCGGGCACGCCAGTTCCAGGTCTACGAGTCCGGCGAGCGTCTGGGCGCACAAGGCGAGTACAGCGTCGACGACGTGTTCTACATCCGGCGCGTCGGCGAGCGGGTGTTCTACACGGTGGAGAACGCCGGCCAGGTGCTCTTCCGGTATGCGAGCCGCGCGCCGCTGGCCGGCAACATTGAAGCAATGTCGGCGCTGTACGCGTCCGGCGACCAGGTGGCCTGATGCCGATCATCTTCGCTCCGCTCGACGCATTCGAAACGGCGGCTTCGGCCGACGGCGGCGTGTTTGTGCACGGCTCCGCGCTGGCCGGCGGAGCGTTCGTGGCGAACAGCGTCGAAGGTGTCGTGTTCTTGTACGGCGGCGGCGAGCTGGAGCTGAGCACGACGTCAGAACCTGAAGCCGGCGCGTTCGCTGACGGCGCGGTCTACGTCGACGTCGAGTCCGAGTGGGCGGCCGTATTCGGCTTCGAACTCGAGGCGGAAGTCTTCGTCTACGGCGACGGCTGGTGCGGCACTGGCGCGATCTGCGATGGTAGCGTGTTCGTGTCGGGTGAGGCGCTGGAAGACCTCGACATCTTGCCTGGCGACATCGCGTCGGTCGTTACCTACTTCCCGTGGATGTACGGCCTGAGCGGCGGTACGTTCGAGCGCACGATCGACGTCGTCTCGCTCGACGGTGTCGTGCAGGGACAGCCGTGGACCAACGTGCTCGACGCGCTCGCGCTCGTCGGAATGACCTCGGGGCAGTTCAGCGGCAACGCCAAAGTCGCGGAAGTGCTGCGCGTGTTCGGCGTCGAGGCGCCGGTCGTCATCATCGTCCAGCAGGAAGGCCTGGCGCTGTCCAGCATCATGCACGGCGACTTCCGTGCTATGGAACGCGTCGTCGACCGCCTGCTGTTTGAAGGACACGCGCTGTCGTTCCTTGAAGCCGTGTCGAAGGTTGCGGATGTCTTGGCGGCGGACGCGGCGGCGCAAACGCTGCTGCTCGGCGACACCGCTGACGTCGTGGCGATGGCCTCGGCTGCGGACTACGTGTACACCGCGATCGAGCGCGTGATCGACTCCGGCGTGCTGTTCTCCACCGAGCGCCAGTCGCTGTCATTCCTGGTCAGCGACTCGATGGCGCTGAGCGACGGCGTGCTGAGCGTCGCCGAAATGTACGCGCTGATCCGCGATGGCGTGGCCATGGTCGGCCGCTTTCGCCTCGACACCGGCGAGTACATCGCCTGGGTGATCAACACCGAGAGCAGCGGCGTCTCGACGTACACGAACTACCCGTTCAACAGCTTCGCCGTGATCGGCGGCGTGGCGTTCGGTCTGACGTCTACCGGTATGCACGCCCTCGACGCGGACGATGACGACGGCGACGCAATCAATGCGCGCCTGCGCGTCGGGCTGACCGATATGGGTACGCGCCTGCTCAAGAACGTGTCCGAGGCGTACATCGGCTTCACGTCTGACGAGAAGATGCTGCTGCGCACCATCACGCCGAACCCGGCGACTGGCGCGCGCGAAGCGGTGACCTACAACATGAAGGCCGTTGGCAACGCGTCGCTGGCGTCGCAGCGACACGAGCTGGGACGCGGCGTCAAGGCCGTGGATTGGGACTTCGAGCTGGAGAATATCGACGGCGCTGATTTCGAGCTGCACAGCGTCGAGTTCCTTTCCGTGAAGATGTCCCGCCGGACTCGGAGCTGATCATGCCTGTGTGTTTCTGGGAAGACCTGGTCAACGTCGAGCAGGGCGAATGCGGTCCTAGCGGCGAAGGTCTGCTGGCCTACGCGACAGAGTCGCCCGGGAACTGCGGAGGCACACTTGGGCGTTTTGTACTCTCTGCGAGTAACGCAAACGTAGACTTGGCGGCCGCGCTGGTGATCGCGGCCGAAGTCACTATCACCGGCGTGTACCAGGACGACATCGCGCAGGGCGACTTCGCGTTTTCTCTTGGCGATGAGGTCGCTGGGTACGTCGTGTTCGAAGACGTCGACTACCCGCTGACGTTCTCTGGTTTCTACGACGACTGGGCTACTGACGCGATCCCCGGCCTGGATGCAACCCTCGGGCAGTGGTTTCGCATCGATGTTGACGGTACGATCTTCTACGGCGCTACGCCGCTGACAACCGACTGCTAAGGTACACACCATGCCCACCTATTGTCCGATCTATGGCGACACTGCGGCCGCGGTCGTTACCACTGCGCAGACGCATTTCTTCGAGCTGGGTACGGCGACGTACAACGGCGCGGTTAACGCGTTGAACAACCTGGGCAACATCCCAGTGACTGCGCCGATCTCGCCGCCGGTCAGCTTCTTGTTCGACGGCGTGCTGCAGCCGTTCCAGCGCCCGCCCCGTCCGGACATGGACGACGACATGTCGTTCGTCATGCCCGCGCCCCCGAGCGCGCCGCCGGAGCTTGGCGCACTGGCGACCATCGCGCTCGACCCGCAGCCGACGATCGACGCGATTGCGCCGACGCTGTCGTTCCCGAGCAAGCCGGACACGCCGAGCATCGAGGCGCCGGTCAAGCCGAGCACCAACTTCAACCTGCTGATCCCGACGGCGCCCGACGCGCCGCTGCCGGCCCTGCCTGCGTTCGAAGACCTGCACATGCCGACCGTGCCGGACATCAACGTCGCGCAGATGACGTCGACGCTGCCGGAGCTGATCGAGCCGCCGTTCGACGAAGCCTGGGGCTTCGAGCCGGTAGCGTACGCCAGCGACCTGAAGGCCGCGCTGCTGGCCGCGATGAACCCGATGCTGCAGTCGAAGCCTGCGCTGCCGGCGCACATCGAGGCGGCGATCTTCCAGAAGGGCCGCAGCCGGATCGAGATCGAGGTCAACCGTGGCGTCGAGGACGTGTACGCCGAGTTCGGCTCGCGCGGCTTCGACGTGCCGAACGGCCTGATCAACGGCGGCATCCTCGAGGTGCGCCAGAAGGGCCAAGACCAGATCGCGCAGTTCAACCTCGAAGCTGTCATCAAGCAGTACGAGGAAACGCTCGGCAACCTGCGCCACGCCATCGTGCACGGCGCTGCGCTCGAAGGCACCTACATCAACCTGCACGTCGAGATGCAGCGCTTCGCCCTGGAAGCCGCGCGCAACCAGCGCGAAGGCACGGTCGCCATCCTGAATTACCGCCTCGGCGTGTTCTCCGCGCGCATGGAAGGCTACAAGGCCGAGGCGCAGGCCGTCGAGTCGCGCATTCGCGCGGAACTGGGCAAGGTCGAGGTGTTCCGTGCCCAGATCGAAGGCGAGCGCGCCCGCGGCGAGATCAATACCCAGCGCGTGCAGCTGTACGGCGAGCAGGTCAAGGCGCTGGGCCTGCTGTACGACCAGTACCGCACGGCCATGGAAGCGGTGAAGATCGAAGCCGAGATCGAAAAGGTTCGGGTCGACGCGTACAAGGCCGAGGTCGATGCCTACGACGCCCGCTGGCGCGCGCACGCGTCCGAGTGGCAGGGCTACTCCGCGGGCATGGAAGGCGAGGGCCGCCGCGTCGACGTGTACAAGGCGCTGCTCGACGCCGGGATGAAGCGCGTGGACGCGTGGGGCATCGCCCAGAACGTCAAGATCGAAGCGGCGAAGCTCAACATCGGCTACGAGGGGCTGAAGGCCGACACGTGGAAGGCGGGCCTGAGCGGCTTCGTGGCCCAGGTGCAGGCCGAGAGCGCGCGCGTTGGCGCCGTGGCCAGCGCTGTCGACGCCAAGGCCAAGATCTACGGGGCCGACGCGCAGATCGAAATCGCCGCCAGCGCCGCCGCGGATCGTACGCTGCAGGTCGGGCTGCAGGCCGCCGAGACCGCTGCCGACATCCAGCTCAAGAACGCCGATACCGCGCTGCGTCGTGCACAGTTCATGGTCGAGAACTTGATCTCCATCCGCTCGACGATCGCCAACGTGGCGGGGCAGCTTGCGGCCAGCTCGATGAGTGCCGTCAGCTACTCGGCCAACCTGGGCAGCAGCACGAGCACCAGCCAGGGTTGCAGCACCAGCTTCAACTTCAGCGGCGAAGTGGCTGACGCCTGATTCCGGGCGTAGAATCGCCCGAAACCTGCTTTACCGGCGCATGAGTGCCCATTGACCCCGAGGGGTACTGCCGTGGCCAAGTCCAAAATCATCGAAGCTGCGCGCACGTTCAACGGTGCGCCGCCCGTAGAAGCGTTCCGTCCGGCGTCTGTGCAGCCGACAGCGGATGCGTTCAAAGCGGAATCCCGTGCCACGGGCGCAGCAGTGCGCCGTGCGGCCAGCCCTGCGAACCAGTTCGTGCTTGCCCCCGCGCTTGATTCGCCGCGCCCAAGTGCGCACGTCCCGAACAAGAAGGAACTGATCCTCGACGGGAAGCGCACTGCTGAGCGCTACGTGACCGCGCGCACGGCCGAGCCGCTGGACCTGGACTACCGCACCGGCGACAAGCGCACTCCGTTCCGGCAGACGCCGACGCCGACGAACCCGAGCTATCGTCCTGCACCGGAACCGGCGCCTGCCGCGGGGGCTAGCGGCCCACGTCTGAAGCCTGGCGCTGGTCCCGCGCGCACGTCTACGATGGGGCGCGTCGCCAACGTTGCGAAAACCGCGGCGGCCTCGGTGCGGCCCGCGCCTGCTGCTGAGTTCTTCAACGTCAACAAACTTGAAGTCCCTGCGGCCGAACAGGCGCGCCGTGCAGCCGAGGCGGATTACCAGGCGGCCCGCAAGGCGGCCAAGCCTGGCGTCATCAAGCGCACGGTCGGCGCAGTGAAAGGAGCCGCGTCTGGCGCATGGAACGGCGCAGCTCCGGCCGCTGACGCCGCTGCTGATGCACCGAAGCCCGGCGCAGCAGCGCGTGCTGCATCTCGTATCAAAGCCGCGGCCAGCGGGGCGTGGGACGGCGCGCGCAGTGCTGCAAACGGTGCCGAAGCCAAGGCCGCGCTCGCCGCTGCCGAAAAACTCCGGCCGGGTTCCTTTCGTCGGACGCTCGATGGCGCTGCCGCAGTGGCTCGCAATCCCTTGGTGCGCGGTGCCGCGACCGCTGCGACTGTCGCTGCGCCCATCCTCACGTACGCACTCGACGACGGCGCGACGCGTGAGCGCGCGGGCGGCAACATCAAGGGCGACGACGCGATCTCTAACGCCGCGCGTGCATCGGGCAAGGTGGGCGCGTACACCGCCAGCGGTTTGACCTTCAACATAGCTTCTCCATCGGACGTCGGCCAGATCATCCAGGCAGGCCGGGGCGACCTCGCCGGCGCTCGTGACTCTTACCTGACGACGCCGAAAAACGCTCGCGGCTGGGCGCGGCGCGCGGCCGAAGCGTTGGGGTTCGGCGCTGAAGGGCAGGCCGAATACGACAAAGCGCAGGAGCAACTGGCCGCGCAGGAACGCATCAGCGCGCAGCGCGCAGCTGCGCGCGCAGCTGCGCGCGCGCCGGGTGCAGCCGCGCCGGGTGCAGCCGCGACCGACACGAAGAAGCCGCCGACGCGCACCGACGTCAACACGAGTTTCGAGAAATCTCGCCTTGCCATGGCTAAGCAGGCGGCGGGCGTCGGCAGCGTCGACCTTGGCGCGGGCAACCTCGACGGTGACGTGTACGGCAACCAGATCACTCCGAGCACCGGCGCTGGCGGCGGCATGAAGCGCAATAGCCTGGCGTCGAGCATCGGTAAGTTCGGCGAGCCGGTGTACGACAACGCCTCGATCTCGCGCATGCTGGCGCGGAACGCCGGCAAGGGCGGCTGGAACGCCGACCACTACGGTGGCGCGCAGGAAGCGTCGCAGATCCTGGCCAACCGCGGCGGTGGCCCGCCGAACCAGACCCCGACCGGTACGAGCATGGCGGTGACGGGCGGACGCGCAGCAGGCGCATCTGGCACGAGCGCGTCGAGCGGCCAGCAGACCATGCAACGGCGCAACGAACAGGTCGGCGATTCGTTCGGCGGCTATGGCGGCTTCCGTGGCAGCAACAGCCGCGATCCGCAGGCGCCCAACATCCGCGGCGATCTGTTCGGTGCTGACATCGAGCGCAAAGGCGCGATCGAGAACATCGACGCCGCGATCAAGTCGCTGACCAGCGAAAACGGCGGCCTGAACATGCGCAGCAAGCGCGAGATCTACGCGCGCCTGGTTGAGCAGCGCAACGAAATCGCCACCATGCCGTACGACGTGCAGAACACGCGCGATCTGGCCGGCGCCAAGATGGCAACGGACGTGGCGACGAGCAACGCCGATCGTGGTCTCGAGCGCGACAAGTTCCAGTGGGATCAGGACAAGTTCGGCATCGATCGCATGGACAAGATCGCCGCGGCCGAAGCGGAGCGCAACGCGCCGCCGTCGGCGAAAGAACTGCGCGAAGCTGACGCCTATAACCTGGGACGCCGCAGCAAGCGCGACAACGACGACGAAGCGCAGGCCGCAACGCTGGCGGGGCAGTACCGCGCTGCAGACCCGACCATGGACCCGGCGGTGGCGCTGTCGAAAGCCAACCAGGCGCTCGCCAACTTGGCGATGGACACGGGGCAGAAGTTCGACACGCAGTCCCGCACCGCCGGCGGCGTGGCGATCATCGATCAGTTCAACGACGAGATGAGCCAGAACTCGGACGGCATGTGGAGCCGGGCGATGGCCGGGCGCAACCCGTTCGCCAACAATCCGACGCTCAACCGCAACTATGACGCAGCGAACCTGGAAGCGAAGGACTACAGCTGGTACAACCCGCGCAACCTGGCCGACGCGTTCATCCTGGGCAACCAGTTCGATGACTCGTTCGTCGAAGGCCCGCGAGACGCGAACGGGAATAGCCCGTTCCATGGGCTGCGCGGCGAGCTGGAGAAGTCCGAGTTCGAGAAGAAGCGTGACCGGGCTGCGGCGTCGCGCCGCAGCATGCCGGAATACTGACGGAGCCACCTGTGCCCAATACCTACCTGTCGCCGTTCTCGCTGGACGACGCGCCGTACGCGCAGGATCTGGCCGCTGTGCGCCGTTCGCAACAGCTCAATGGCGGCACGCAGGCTGACACGCCGACCACAACCGACCCGGACAAGGGGAACTGGGGCGTCGAGACCGCGCGCTCGGTGGCGGCGAACGTCGGCAACAACTACGTCAACCTGCTGCCGGCGGCCTTAAAGGGTCTCACCGGCGACATGGAGGGGATGCGGGAGGACGCGCGGGCGTACCAGGCGGAGAACGAGCACGCCAAGCTGATCGGCCCCGCCGCGCAGGACTTCGACGGCTCTAAGGGCCTCGGACACAACCTGCAGGCGCTGGCCTACCAAGGCGCCAACATGGTGCCCGACATGGTCGGCGGCCTCGGCGCAGGCGCGGTTGTCGGGGGCATGGCGCGCCGCTACGCCCGCAAGGCCATCGCCCGCAACGTGCTGAAGAACGAACTGGCCGAGACCGTAGGCCAGGCAGCCACCAGGAAGGCCGCAGCAGACGCAGCGGGGGCTGCGGCGCGCGCCGAGGCAGTGGCAGAGGCGGGCAGCACGCCTGCGGCCGTCAGCGCACGCGTACGGGGCGCCATGGCGTCCTCCGATGACGCGTTCAAGGCGGCGGCCATGCAGGACGCGCTGGCGTTCGCTGGGCGCACCCCGAGCCGCATCGCCCAGCTGGACAGGGCCACCGCAGTGGGCAGCGGCGTGGGCGCCGGCCTGTCGCAGATCGCCGGCCTCAACACGACCAACGCCGAGCGGCTGGCCAGCGAGGACACGGATCAGGGCGACGTTCAGGCGATGGCGGCGGGCACCGGCGTGGCAGCGGCGCTCAGCTTCCTGCCGGTCAACCGCCTGCTGGGCCGCTTCGGACCGAAGGCCACCGCCGAGGTCGCCCAGATGGGCGAGCGGTTCCTGCCGCGCGTGGCCCGCGAGTACGCGGCGCAGGGCATCACCGAAGGCGTCACCGAGGCGGCGCAGCAGGCCGCGCAGCTCGCCAGCCACGCTTGGATCGACAAGAACTGGGACACGCTGGTCGGCAGCGACGCCCGCAACGAAATCCTGATGTCCGGCCTGCTGGGCGGCGTGCTGGGCGGCGCGTTCGGCGCGGCCGGCGAGGTGGGGCGCTCCGGCGCCGGTGCGATCGGTGGCGGCGCCCGTGCGGCGGCCGACGTCGCCAGCCGGGCCAAGGTCAAGATCCTCGAGAGCATCGCCAAGGCGGCCGAGACCCGCCGTCAGGCGTTCAAGGATCGCCCGGCGGCGGGCGAAGCGATGGACGGCGAAGCCGCCGAGCCGTCCGGGTTCTCCAAGTTCATGAAGGGCGCCGGGGAGATGGCGACCGACGCGAAGGACCTGCTCGTCGCCAAGACGCAGATCGCCGCGCACAAGTTCGGCATCCAGCTCGAGGGGCTGGAAGAAGGCGACGCGATGGATTCGGAAGCGCAGCAGCGCGCCGACGCGGTGCAGGACAAGATCGACGAGGCGACGCAGACGGGCGAGCTGCGGCTTCCCGGGCAAGACTACGACTACATCGACTACCCGGGGAAGACCAAAGAGCAGAACCTGCTGCTGTCCTACGTCCACCCTGCGGTGCGCGAAGACCCCGGCGTCCGCGACATGCTGGCGGGATCGCTCGAGGCGTTGTTCCGCGGCAAGCCGATCGACAAGCACGAGGAAGCGTCGCTGGCCGACCTGGTCGAGTCCGGCGCGATGGACCAAGTCACGCTGGACTTCCTGCGCGTCCACGGCCCGAAGATCGGGGAGCTGTTCGACAGGATCGAGCAGGGCCGCCAGTTCGAGGCCGACACCGAAGCCGAGTACGGCGGCGCTGTGGCGTTGGATGTCGGCGACGCTGGCGGATATGCCGACGCGGGGGTGGACGGTGTCGTAGACGGGCAGGTCGAACTCGACGCCGACAACGTGGGCGACCAGCAGGCCGCGCTCTTGGAAGCCGGCGCGGACGTCTCCGAGACTGACGCCAAGATCGACGAGACCGACTTCAACAGCGGCATCAACACGACCGGCGGCGTGAATCCGCTCTCGGCTGACGAGCGCATGCTGAGCACCAAGAAGACGGTAGATCTCGCGCGCGAACGGATGGCCGAGTACAAGGCGCGCCCTGACGCTGACCCACGCCATATCGCGGCGCTGCAGGGCGAGATCGCGCGTGCGCTCAAGGAGAACAAAGCTGCGCGCGATGAACTGGTGCAGACCGTGCTGGGCAAGCCCTCCCCGCCGAAGATGCGCGCCAACGGACGCCAGTCGAAGTTCGGCAAGCCGTTCGGCGCGTTCGTGTTCGACGAGAACCCCAAGGCGCAGGACGAGTTCGCCGCGCGCCTCGGCAAGCCGGAGTTCGTCGCTCTCAAGGCTCCGGTCAACGCTTCGCTGAGCGACGCCAAGCCCGACATGCGCCGGGGGCTGCTGAACATCGCCCACGCGACGCAGTCGATGGCGTCCAACACGCGCACCAACGACAACGTCTCCGAAGAGCAGAAGTACCGCGATGCGTTCTTCAAGGTGCTCCAGAACGCGATGCTGGCGCGCGTCGGGTTGGACTACGACACGCTGACGCCTGGGCCGGTGCAATACGCCGGACGGCAGAAGGCCAAGCTCGCGCCAGAAGAAATGACCGATGCCGAGCGGGAAGCCGCGGCGATCGACGACATCGACGATGCCGAGGATGGCGCGCCGGCCACCACGCTGTTCACCCTGACCCAGACCGACATCGACGACCTGAAGGGCATGTCCTCTTTGGAGTCGAAGGCGGAGCGCGCGGCGCGCCTAGTCAAGCTCGCACGGAAGCGCATGGCTGCCCCCTCGAAGGAGAACACCAAGCGCCGGATCATCGGCCGCAAGGCGAAGGAACTCAAAGACCGTATCAGCGACGCCGTGCGGGACATCCGGCTGGCGACGCGGAAAGCCAAGTCGCCCAAGGCGATCGAAGCGCGCATCGAAGAGACGATCCGCAAGATCAACAAGGTGGCGAAGTCGAAGGGCAAGACCGTCGAGCCGGATATCGCGCGGCGCGCGGCCGTGCGCACCGTCAACCAGCAGCTCGAGAGGGAGCTGCTGAACCATCCGGATGATGTTCGCCGGGCGGCCGTGCGGGCGGTGTCGGCGCAGCTGCAGCGCGAGCTGATCGAAGGCAAAGACAAGTACGTCGCCGCGAAGCAGGACAAAAAACTGCGCGAGATGGCGGACCTCGCTCGCGAGGACCCGAGCCTGCTCGATGAGTGGATGGCGCAGTACGCCAAGAAGCGCCAGCCGACCGATCCGACCGTGGGCGAGTGGAAGGCGGCGATCAAGGAAGACTCCGAGCACATCGAGGCGTTTGCCGAGTGGATGCTGGGCATCTGGCGCGCGAACGCGCAGCGTGGCGACGAGGGCGGGTTCGACGAGCGCTTCGACACGCCCTACATGGAGCGTCCGACGCAGCTCAACGTGCCGTACGAAGAGCCGCGCGGCGAAGTGGCGCGCAACGCCGGCAGCCGCCGTTTCGAGTTCGCCCCGTCGCTCGGCGTCGCGAGCGACGTCAAGCTGAGCGACCTTTCGGGCGACTTCACTGCCAAGTACAAGGCCGCGGTCATCGAAGCGATGCGGGCGAAAGCCACCGCGCGCGACGTCTACGAAGAGTTCGGCGAGTCGGACAAGGCCAAGGAACTGCGCGCGGTGCGCAAGCAGCACGGCGACGTCTTCGCGCGATTGGTCTCCCTCGGCATGCGCATCAAGAAGGCCGAGGCAGAAGCGGCGGCGGGCGCGGACGCGACGCACGCGGCGTTGGTCAAGGTGGCACAAGCCGTCGAGAACCAGACCTACCACGCCGTACTGCCGCGCCTGCGCAAAGAGAACGGCACCAACAAGGTGGGGGACGCTATCGACGAGTTCTACCACCGTCCGTGGAAGTTCAACGCGCTCGAGAAGTACGCCCGCCTGCGCCGTGACCGCGCCGACTACATCGCCGACAGCGACATGGTCCGCGAGCTGGCGCCCGTCGACGGCGGCGCCCAGGGCATGGACGTGAACCCGCACACGGTGTTCGTCGATTTTGTGAATTCGCGCGAAGGAAAAGTAGTTGGGCAGTTCATCGCGCTTCAACGCGAATACGACGAGCTGGCGGCCGAAGCGGACGCTGCAGCGCGCGCGGAAGCGGAAGCGGCGCGCGTCCGCGCGATGGACGGCACCAAGCGCAAGCGCACCCAGGCCATGCTCGACAAGGCTGTGGTCAACGCCTACGACTCGCTGTCGGTGTTCCTGAAGCATCGCCCGACGCGCGATGCGATCACGGCGTACGAAGCGGCGAACGCCGAGTACGCCGCGGAACTGGAGAAGATGATCAACGTCGGCGGCGTGCCGACGCCGGAAGCCTTCGGTCGCGCCATGTGGATTGCCGACATCAACGCCCAGCGCAAGTCGGGCGCGATGAGCGAGACCGTCCACAAGCTGATGATCGAGCGCGCGTCCGACGAATCGATCCCGCTCCCCGAGCGGTTCCGTCCTTCGACCGAGGAGGAAGGCAAGGCGTCGCTGGTCGAGGCCCGCGAGGACGTCCTGAAGCCGCTGCCCTACAGCCGCTCCAAGATGGACCCCGCCGGGCGCGCGCTGCTGC
>Ga0209277_10000060_pt1 | contig 55263 bp, 52 predicted proteins | sample JI81AbrownDNA_FD_187503 | JGI IMG/M metagenome (GOLD analysis project Ga0209277, IMG submission 187503) | Wastewater effluent complex algal communities from Wisconsin, to seasonally profile nutrient transformation and Carbon sequestration -... | ecosystem: Engineered > WWTP > Effluent > Algae... | reverse complement strand
ATCGATGCAGTCAATGCAGCGGGCGTTAGCAGATTCAATTTGGCAATGGTAAAAGGCACATCAAAATAGATTTTTGAAGTTTAAAAAGTTTTACATTTTATCACTGTTTGTATTCTGCTTTGCTCTATTAAGTGTTGCGCAGTGGTATTCCCTCTATTCTAACCGCTCCTCTTTTATCGATCGTCGTATAACGAAGATTGAATTTTTCGGAAATATCAATACGGCTAGCAATGATATTCTTGAGATGATTGATATGAAAAAGGATATGGTCCTCACCCAAGAGCTATTGGATGCGGACATGAAAGTCTTATTTCAGTCCGGTTATTTTTTCCAAATCGATATTCAGGGAGAAACGGACGGTGATGGCGTAAAAATTCGGATCGTTGTCAAAGAACGACCAAGGGTGAAAGACATTGATTTTATTGGTGCCGATGAGGTTTTTCCTTCTGATCTGAGGGAAAAAATTCCACTAAAAGAAAACGAAGTCATTACACCTAAAAAAGTCCAATTATCAAAAGAGGTAATTTTAAAAAAATACCGAGATGAGGGGTTCTTTCTTGCTTATGTTCGATTCGAATTAGATCCAGTTGACCCTGATACAAATACGGTCCGAGCAAAGTTCATCATTGATGAAGGAGAAGAAATTCCAGTATCAAAGATTAATATTTTTGGGAACAACGAAATAGATACGTTTGATATTCAAGGAATTCTTGATCTAAAAGAAAGTGGAATTATCGAATCAGGTGTTTTTAAAGAATCTGCCTTTGAGACAGACAAACAGAAAATTGTTGGATATTTAAAATCGCGTGGTTACGTTGATGCTGAGATTAGCAATGATGGAACAAATTGGGAAATCAAATGGGAAAATTCCAAACGAAAAGATAAACGTGTAGTTATCGTAAACTATAAAATTAGTGAGGGTGAACAATACTTTTACAATGGGTATACTACCACACACGATATGACTCTGGCTCCCAATAATATGCCTCTTTATCTAAATAAAGAGAGCAATCCGATTGGGACTCCGGCCGAGGAGTGGAAGCCAGTATACGAATTAAAGTATTTAAAAAACCAATTCGAATTTACTGATAGTGACATCGGTGAAGTTTTTGATGAATCAAAATTCCAGAAAGATCGCGGTTCGATCAATGAATCTTATTCGGCAAAAGGATATTTATTTGCCCAAGTCATACCGCGAAGAAAAATCATTGAGCTCAGTGAAGAATCAATAGCAAGATATGAAAATTGTTCAAAACGTTCCAATGCCGAAGCTATCAAGGAATGTGAAGAAGAATATGCTCTTCTTAATATTGCCAAATTGCGTAAAATCTATGAGAGTAACAAAAATTTACATGGTAAAAAGTTTATCCATGTAGATTTTACAATTCGCGAAAATAATTTAGCTTTTGTCGAAAACATTATAATCAAAGGAAATAAAAAAACTCTAGATCGTGTAATCCGGCGGGAATTGTTATTTAAACCAGGCGATTTATTCAATTCCACTCTCGTAAACAGATCACGCGAGAGAATTTTTAACCTTGGTTATTTCAAGGAAGTAAACTTCAATATGCGGCCAGGATCGGATGAGACCAAAATGAACCTCATCATTGAACTGGTAGAACAACCCACAGGAACTGTTTCTATGGGAGGCGGTTATGGGACAATTACAGGCTTCTCCATTTTTACTCAGTTAGGTGAGAATAATCTAAATGGAACTGGACAGCAGATCAATGGCCGAATTGAATTTGGTCCGATTCGCAGGTTTTTGCAAATATCTTGGACCGAACCGTGGTTTAATGATAAACCTTGGTCATTGACATTATCCGCTTTTTATTCTTCGCGGACACTTTACGTTGGTGCCACCTCGATTACCGAAAACAATAACCAAGGGATCAAGGAAGCGGCCTCTTATGAGAGGGCCGGTGTCGGTGTGAGTGCGGGTATCGGACATAGGTTTTTAATCAACTGGACTCACTTTCATAGGTATTCACCTTCCTTTTTCGCATCAACTCGACCATCCTCGCTTGTTTCTGATCAAGTTCTTGCAGAGGTGAACAGAGGTTGGCAGTTTAGATCTCAGGTTACGAATGGTCTCGCATATGATAACCGGGACAATGTTTTTAATTCAACCCAAGGATTTTATATGGTTTTTTCCGTCGATAACGTCGGACAATACTTGGGCGGCGAAAGTCATTTTGATCAATTTAGTCCGATTTTGGAATACTATCAAAACTGGTTTGATTATACATTTTTTGGCCTAATTCGCAAAAATGCGCTTAGGAGATGGAGAGTTGTTCAACAGTTCAGGACTTCCTCCGTTTTCACTTTTGAAAGAGCTCCTAAGTATCGAGATCAAAATAAAGAAAAGATTCCTTACATTCAAGTTCAAGATCGATTGTTTCTTGGAGGTTATGAATCACTGCGTGGATGGTTTTTTGATGATAAATACTATCCTGATGAATGGAAAAATGGAGCTGCCTCCCGCGTTCTTTTTACTTCAGAACTTAGGTTTCCCATCGAACCATCTCTCCTTTGGTTTGTTATCTTCTGGGATGCAGGTGCCATGTATGAGGAAGTGAATCGAGCTATTGGAGAAAGAAAAGATAGCTTTAAAAATTACGATACCCTCGTAACAAATCAGAGGTATACAGATCCGAGCGGATCGTATATATTTGAAAATTTCAATAGCAATGGACAAAAGATTCCAATCTCCCCATACGAATTGAATGACCCAGATCGATTGGTATTGTCTGGAAAAAATATATCCTTACAAAATTTTAAATATTCTTGGGGTTTTGGTCTCAGAATTCAAATTCCAGTCTTACCTTTACGGATCTACTTTGCACAAAAGATTCGTTACACGGGTGATTCCGAACATCCTTTTTCTGTTTACCCCGACACTAATGCTTTTCAATTCGTTTTTGGAATTGGAGACTTACGCTTCTAATGAGTGCCGACGGGCTGAACTCGGAACAAAAACTTGCTGTAACTACTGTAAATGGGCCTGTTTTGATTTTGGCGGGAGCAGGTTCAGGAAAAACGCGTGTAATTACATACCGAATCGCAAAACTGATTAATGAACATAATGTTTTTCCTAATCATATATTAGCTGTTACATTTACGAATAAAGCCGCTCAGGAGATGCGAGAGCGGTGTTCACAAATACTAGGATCAACTAAAGGAGATCCATTTATTCGAACGTTTCATTCTCTTTGCCTTTATATCTTACGAAGGGAAGGAAAAAATCTCGGACTAGGCAACAATTTTACTGTTTATGATAGTGATATGCAGGAATCGCTAATCAAAGAACTCTTAAAAAAAAATGATATCGATACCAAAGAATATCGTCCAAGCCATTTAGCGAATTTGTTTTCGAAAGCAAAAGACTCTTTTCAAACTGCCGAAGATTTCGCCAAACAAGCCTCAGAAGATTCTTATGGAAAGACCGTTGCGAAGATATTTTTGGCATATGAAAAAGAAAAATTTCAAAGAAATGCTTTGGATTTTGGAGATTTAATTCTATCGTGCGTAATATTATTTCGAGATTTTCCACTCATACTGGAAAAATATCAGTCTTATTGGCAGTTCATTATGGTTGATGAATACCAAGATACAAACAAAATACAATACCACTTAGTAAAAGCCTTAGCGAGTAAACATAAAAATTTATGTGTTGTTGGCGATGATGACCAATCCATTTATTCATGGAGAGGTGCAGATATTTCTAATATTCTTAATTTCAATAAGGATTATCCTGATTCATTAGTAGTTAAGTTAGAAGAAAACTACCGGTCAACAAAAACTATCATTGATACAGCCGCAAAAATTATATCCAATAATTCTCGAAGAACCGAAAAAACATTATACACAAACAATCCTGTTGGCGAAAAAATACGTTTAACAACATATCAAAATGAAACTGAAGAGGCCAATGGGATATTACAAAAAATACTGAAATTCAAAAAACCGGATTCTCGTTATTCAGACAACGCGATATTTTATAGAACAAATAGTCAGTCACGTTATTTCGAAGAATCGTTTCGGAAAAAAGGAATTCCTTATAAAATATTTGGAGGTTTTCGATTCTTTGATCGAAAAGAGGTAAAAGACTTAATCGCATATTTATCTGTTATTGTAAACCCGGTCGATTCAACTTCCTTGCTCCGAATTATCAATTCACCACCCAGAGGTATTGGAGACACCACACTAGCTCGGCTGAATCTTTATTCAATCGAGCAAGGCCTTTCTTTGCTTGAATGTTTGGGAAAAACGATTCCCGACATAAAAAAAGGGACCGCGAAAAAATGTGCCGATCTTTCGAGAATGTTTGAAAATTTTATCTCCGAACATGAGAAAAAAAGATCTCCCTCTGAGCTAACATATGAAGTTCTAGAACGTTCTGGATACCGGGAGTTTTTGGAAAATGAAGGCACAGAAGAATCATTTTCAAGATTAGAAAATCTAAATGAATTCGTGAATGCATTAAAGGAATATGAAGAAACCACTACCGACCCGACTTTAGAAGAGTATCTTGGAAATATATCACTGATTACAAGTGAGGAAGATTCTAAAGACTTGCCAGATTATGTTGTTCTCATGACTGTTCACAATGCGAAAGGACTAGAATTCAAACATGTGTTTATTGCGGGGATGGAAGAAGGTACATTCCCACATTTTCTTGCTAGTGAAAGTCAGGATGATATAGAAGAGGAAAGACGACTCTGTTATGTAGCAGTAACTCGCGCTCGTGAAAAATTGGAAATCAGTCTTTCTCGTTATACAAGAAAATTTGGCGAAGTAGAGGCGAGGATTCCTTCCAGATTCCTTGAGGAGATACCCCGGGAGAACTTAGTTGGAGATTTTATTGAAACAGCGTATGGGGTTCGAAAGCCCGAACGTGCCCCGAAAGCCGTTGATGCTTCTCCAAATGTTTACAATCAGGAATCCATTCTTGGTAAAAAATCAAACCAAAACTTTCAAGTTGGTAAACGGGTTCGTCATAAAGTATACGGTGAGGGAAAAATCATTTCACTGACTGGAACTGGGGATAACACGAAAGTGGAAGTTCGGTTTGGAGCACATATCGAGAAAAAATTTTTATTGGCGTACACACCACTTGAGTTAATATCATAAACACAGCGAGGTTTTATGAAACGAGTAGCGTTGGTATTTCTTTTTTTCTGTAACATATTGATAGCTCAATCTAGCGGAAGTTTGGCGGAGGAATTTTCAAAGTTAAATGACTATCTGAAAAATAGAGAATCAAGTCCAGAGGAGAAAAAAAAAGTCCTCGAAACGAATGTTATGAATTCTGTAAAAATTACTTTATCACACAAATTTTCAAATCCAAAAAAAGAATTCAAGGATCTAAAATTCCAAGACATACAAACGGAACGTCCAGAAGGAACAAATAATCTGTATGTAAAATACAAAAATTTTTATATCTCCTACTCGTTCGTAGTTGATCCAGAAAAATACTTAGCGTCTCCGATTGAAGAGACAGTGCTCGAAAAACCGGCTGGTGCTGATATTAAGACAGGTCACACTGATGAAAAAGTATTACCAGCTAAATAATTCACATAACTTTAAAATATGGTAGAGGAAGATTTTCAAAATGTTTGGAGTTGGATTTTAGAAATAGGCGATGAAATTCTCTCGATTTATAAAACAGACTTTGCCGTAAAAGACAAAGGCGGAAATGATCCTGTTACGGAGGCTGATTTACGAGCGAGTGAATTTTTACATCTAAAGATTCAGGAATTTTTTCCTGATCATGGTTTTCTTTCAGAAGAGAAAAAGGATAATGATATTCGATTGTCGAAGGAGTGGGTTTGGATACTAGATCCGATCGACGGTACGAGAGAGTTTGTTAAAAAAAACGATCAATTTGCTTTGAGCCTTGGGCTTTCCCGTTCGGGAGTTGCGATTTGGGGAGTGGTATTTAATCCAGCCACTGGGGAATTTTTCTCAAAAAGAGATTTTTCATTCAATGTAAAGCTTTCTCCTCCTTTTTTTACGGAACATAATCTCAACCTAATTTTGCAAGGTTCGAAAATTCCGTCTGAAATCCCGAATCATAGTTATAGTAAGGATGTTCGACCTGTTTTATTCGTCTCTGTTTCGGAAAAAAAAGAAGGTCTGTTTGATGCCCCTTTTTGGAAGGAAGGATTTGAAATCGTCGCGATGGGTAGCATCGCATATAAATTAGGGCTTCTCTCTGCAGGACATTTGGATCTCATCGTCTCTCTAAAACCAAAAAGTGAATGGGATATATGTGGCGGGGTTGCTTTGTTAGGCGAGAATCAATTTCAGGTTTATCCATTGGTTCACGAATCAGTTTATAAATTTAATCAAGTAAACACGCGTACTTACGGGCTTGTTGCTGGTAATATACGAGCCATCGAATACTTAGATTCTCTCATCTCCCGAATGGAACTTTCGAAACAGGTAAAGGATTCATGGTAAGAGTAAATCGAATCGGTTTAGACGCAAGACCGCTCTCAACAAGAATGTCGGGTGTAGGACGTTTGATTGGAGAGACCATCAAAGCATTTCCGCATTCCGATAAATATCATTTTTATTTATTTTCCCACTTACCGATACATCCAGATCATAAGGATATATTAAGTTTAGATAATATTACAGTAATAAAGAATGGGAATATTTTCCGTTGGAAAGGAGGGATCTATTTTAATCTTTTTTTGCCATTTTTTTTACGTTTTTTTAAGCTAGATCTCTTTTGGGGTTCGCAACAAATTCTTCCCCCATTTCTTCCCTCAAAAATAAAGGCAATTCTTACTTACTGCGACTTGGTATTGTATTTGTATCCTGAAACTATGAGGCCAGTGGCAAGATGGCAACAGCGTCTTTTTCAATCTTATTCTGTGAATCGTTCATCTTATATACTATCCATCTCGAAACAAACAAGTGATGATATGTGTCATTTTTTTAATTATCCTGAATCAAAGGCGAAGGTAGCATACCCCGGTGTGAACGAGAAAGATATTTTGAAGTTACTTTCAAAACCAATATCCAAAAGATTTTCTGATTTAGGGGAAGGATTTTTGCTTTCTGTATCCACCATTGAGCCTAGGAAAAATTATCCCTTTTTACTTGAGGTGTTCCGTGAATACCGTAAATTGAATCCGAAAGAACATAAGGATTGGGTCATCATCGGAAAAATTGGTTGGGAAAGTGTGGAGTTTATTGAAGAAATCCGATCGGAACAATCATTGTATGGTGATTTGCATATTCTTGATTCTGTAGGTGATTCCGATTTACAACATTTATATAAAAATTGCGGATTATTTCTTTTTGCTTCGCATTATGAGGGTTTTGGGATTCCGATGCTCGAAGCCTTGTTTCACAAGAAGTATTGTATGGTTTCAGATATTCCTACATTTAGAGAAATTGGCGGGGACGGTGTTTCCTATTTTCCATACCAAACAAAAGAAGATGCGAAGATGTGGGCAACCGAAATTTATAAGTTTTGTGAAAGTCCGATTCTACCTACTTCAGATATTTCAATGTTTACCTGGGAAAATGCTGCCAGAACAACCGAAGAAATTTTTTCAAGCTTACTTGACGTAAAATAATTCATAAAATGAATCTTATCGACTGGAAGAGGGGATTTGTCTTTACTAGGATTCCAGAAAATAAAATTAAGTTTTTTGTCTGAATTGATTCTACATGCATATGAAATCGAACGTTCGTCATGGCTTGGATTTCCGCTTTCCAGAAATCTTTTTTATCGACAAGAATCAATCTGTCTGCAAAGGGTTTTGATTTTGGAATCCAAATTATATCTTCCGTTTTTTTATCTCGTTTGAACGAAGTGAAAAGTTGTTTTTTTGAAAAATTCCATTTAACTTTTGTTTGGAGGTTCTGTTCATAGGGTTCCTTCTCCGAGACGACCATCGATATCCCGTGCCCATACCACAAACCAATGGCATACTTTTTCCATTCAAGTTCATTCGAGAAATAGTTGTATTGATTGGTATTCAGAAGAACGTTTTCCTATGAGAGTTTATTCCCTATCCATATCAGTATTCCTGTTCCATTTCGCCTTCACTTTTTGTTCTCCTGCATCGTTAAATCCAAAAACAAACTTGATTTCTGATTCTTTTAACTCAGTGGAAGGGGTTACCATTCGATTGACAGATTATAAGGGAAAAGTGGTGATCGTGGATTTTTGGGCAACCTGGTGTGAACCATGCAGTCGTGCTGTTCCAGTTGTAAACGCTTGGCGAAAATCCGTGGGGACGGATGATTTTATTTTTTTGGGAGTCAATACGGATGAAAACGAGAAACTCGAGAAAATAAAGAAGCACATCCAGACTTTGAAGATGGATTACCATTCGCTTTTGGATCCTGAATGGAAATTGACCGAAAACTATGATGTAGATGGGATTCCATTTCTTTTAGTTTTCAATCGGGAGGGGCAACTTGTCTATCGGCAGGCAGGTCTTGAGGCATCTGATCTACCGGGATTGCTTCTTCGTTCGAAAGTCTGGAAACAATAAAGGATTTGTGCGACGCAAAAATAAACATGTGTTAGACAAAACGTCTAATTGCGAATTTGTGAGGAAAATGTGTTGACCAAGGAAGAACTTTCTTGTCAGCTAAAGTTACCTTTTTTACATTTGTGATCCAGTAAGGAGTCAAGAATGCCATCGAATTTGCCCGAACTCTTCCAGCAGAGTGCTGAAAAATTTGGGAATCGCCCAGCCTTTGTAAGCAAAGACGAGTCCAAGAGTTTTAAACCAACCACATACAAGGAATTGTACGATCTAGGTCTGAACCTAGCAGAAGCGTTAGTTGATCTAGGCGTACAAGCTAGAGAGAATGTCGCCCTGCTTGCAGATAATCGCCTCGAGTGGATCGTTACTGATTACGGAATTTTAATGGCGGGAGCGGCTGACGTACCTCGCGGAACGGACATTACGGATTCAGAAATTGTCTATATTCTAAACCACTGCGAAGCCAAGGTTATTTTCGTTGAAAATGATAAGATGCTTGAGAAGTTCCAAAAGAACAAATCTCAGTTTGAACATGCTAAAACGATCATCGTGATGGATAAAAAATCGACTGCGACTGGTGTCCTTAAACTTTATGACCTGATCGAGAAGGGAAAAGACCTTCGAGCAAAAGGTGGACGAAAAGCGGAAGAAAGAATGAAAGGCATTAAACCGGATGATCTTTTTACGATCATATACACATCGGGTACAACGGGAATGCCTAAGGGTGTTATGCTTATGCACTCCAACATGCTTCATCAAACAACAGAAATTTTATCTAATATGATTGAGATTCAGGCAGAAGAAAGAATGCTTTCGATTCTTCCTGTTTGGCACGTTTTTGAGCGCGTTTTTGAATACCTTGCCATTGCCGCTGGTTGTGCCACTTATTATACAAACGTAAGAGACTTAAGAGATGATATGAAGAAGGCGAAACCTACCTTCATGGCATCTGCTCCGAGATTATGGGAAAGTATTTACACTGGAATTTACACTAGAATCAGTGACCCTAAACAAACTCCTGCTATACGTCGGGGATTATTTCGGTTAGCTTATTTTTTCTCTAAACATTACCATGCAGCTTTAAGATTTATCAAAGGTAACCAAGTTGATTATACGGGTCGCAATCCTCTGGTATCTCTCGCAAGAGGAGTCCTCAGTTTGGTTGTGCTTTTGGTGACGGCTCCATTCAACGCTCTACTAGATTTAATCGTACTTTCAAAGATACGAGAAGCAACGGGCGGCGAGTTAAAGGCCTCTGTTTCTGGTGGAGGTGCTCTCCAAAAACACGTGGATGCGTTTTTTAATGACATCGGGATCAATGTCTTGGAAGGTTATGGCATGACAGAAACTTCTCCCGTAATTTCGGTGAGAACGTTCAAACAATTAGTCCAAGGTTCCGTTGGTGCAATCACTCCAAAAACGGAAATTCAAATTCGAGATGATCATGGGAAAGTGCTCACTCATATGGATTCGAACCAAAAGTTAGTTTCTGGAAAATTAGGCCAAAGGGGAGTCATCCACGTACGCGGTCCGCAAGTAATGAAAGGATATTATAAAAATCCTGAAACGACTGCGAAAGTAATCAAAGACAATTGGATGGACACTGGTGACATTGGAATGTTCAACTTCAAAAATACTCTCACAATCACAGGACGTGCCAAAGACACAGTCGTGTTGCTTGGGGGAGAGAACGTAGAACCCGTTCCGATTGAAAATAAACTGAGTGAGTCTCCCTTCATCTTCCAAGTGATGGTAGTGGGTCAGGACCAAAAAAATCTAGGTGCGATCATTGTTCCAGACTTCGAGAAGCTAGGGGAATGGGCGAAAGAAAATGGAATCACAGAAGAAAACAAAGAGAAACTCATAGAAAACGCTAAAGTCGTTGATTTTTACAAAAAAGAAATCAAAGGCCTAAACAATACGAAAACTGGCTTTAAATCATTTGAACAGGTGACTCCATTTTTTCTCATCACCAAACAATTTGAGGTGGGTGACGAATTGACAAACCTTCACAAGATGAAAAGGCATTTGATCACGGAAAAATACAAAACGAAAATCACTGCTCTTTACTCTGGTGACATTTAGTATTTCTTTTTTTTTGTTCGAGAAGAGCCGTCCTCAGGACGGTTTTTTTTTGCCCTAGGAATCCATTCTTGCCGATGAATTGTATGTGACTCCCACGGATGAGATCCTTAAAACCCCTGAAAGTTCTATCTTTCAGCCGTACCAACACCAAGATTATTATGGTTTGGATTCCTTGTTCCTTTCCCCTTTAAAAACGAATGAAAAATGGAACTTGCAAAATGTAACTTCGGTCTCACCTAGCTTACTCGCTTTCTTAACCCTTCGTAGTTATTTGTCAAAGTCACTTTTGGAACAAAACTTAGAAGTCAGTGGATTAAATAAAGTCTGGAAGTCTTATCTTGCGCGGACCATGTATTTCCGTAAAAATACAAAGGTTTTCACAACTGACTTTGTACCCGAACTGGTGAATTCGGAGAACCAAGATTTGAATCAAGGTCATTTTATTTCGACGGGAGACTGGAAGGATAGTTTGCGCTGGGAGTTCCTAGAAAAGGGAAAAAAAACTCTGTTTTATGTGGCTGCTTCCAAAATAGAAAATGTTTCGTCAAAGAATCTTTCGGAGTTATTGTCTCAGTTTCTGGTTGAGTCTCAAAGAACAGACAGATTGCTCAAAGCTTATATTCGAAAAGAAAATTCTTCCTATCTTTACCTTCAATCAGAAGACCAGATTCATCCGCGAGTTTTCTATAAAGAAGATCAGACTTCTTTTCCAGAATTTTTACTATTTATAGCGGAACTGATACCGGTTTAGAAATTATCATTCTCTCAAATTCATGGTGCGGACAATCGACAGGAGTTTGACGCTTTTCTCTAGGATATTCGTTGTTTCTAATATTTCTTGTTTTAAATTATAGTCATAGTTTAAAAGAGAAGCAATAAAATCTACCGGATACATGTGATTGGCAATGTGGTTCATCTTCATAATGATTGATTCTTCTGCCCCTTCCGCTAGTAAGATTCGTTTGGTGAGAAGTAATAACTCATCTAACATTTCCCTAAATATTGGATTGAATCTACCTGATTTGTCCTGGTCAATTTTTCTAACGTTTGCGATCATAAAAGGTTCTTCTGAGCGGTAATCAATCAATTCGGCAGTTCCTAATCCTTCTAATAATATATTGGATCTGCCATCGGCGAGTTGTTCGTTCTGAATGACATGACCCCAACCAAAAATAGTTTCCATAGGAGGTTTTCCTTCTCCGTCCCAATTCCTTGGATAGGGAACGATGGCCATTTCGTTGCCGTTCTCGAGACAAAATTCCAACATGGATCTGTATCTGGGTTCAAAAATATGAAGAGGTAAAAAGGTACCCGGGAAGAGAAATACTTCAGGTAAGGGAAACAAGGGCAACGTGAAGGTTGACACCTATTAAGCAAACAGATTCATTGGAAAGTTGTAAATCTAAAAAGGTTGTATATAAGTTGAAAATAACTCTATCCCGACTCAGGGCAGCTTTTGAAAAACTGCCTTCCTTAAAAATTTTGGTCATTGGAGATTTGATTTTAGATGAATACCTCTTTGGGAATGTGGATCGAATTTCTCCAGAAGCACCCGTTCCCGTTGTTTGGGTTCGAAAGGAAAAACATGCACTTGGGGGTTCTGGAAATGTAATTCAGAATCTTGCCTCTTTGGGAGTCTCATCTGTCGTTATGGGTCGTGTTGGTAACGATGCTGCCTGCCAGACCTTAAAGAGTTTGTTGTCTGAACAAAAAGTTTCAACAAATGACTTTGCCCTTTTAACCTCTGAATCACTACCAACGATCTTAAAGACTCGGATCATCGCCTCAAATCAACAAATATGTCGAGTTGACAGAGAGGAAATTCTTCCACTTACGAAATCTGAAGAAGACATTGTCTTAGAAAAGTTAAAAGAAAAAATTAACGAGTGTTCGGCTGTAATTATATCAGACTATGACAAAGGTTACCTAACGGAAAGAGTGATTCGGGAATGCATAAACCTTGCTAAAAAAAGAGAAGTCATAGTGACTGTAGATCCTCAAATTAGTCATTTTTTTCAATATAAGTTTATTGATATCATGACACCGAATCATCACGAGGCAGGCAAAGCTCTTGGTCGAAAACTTAATTCAGAAAAAGATATCGAAGATGCCTGCATAGAAATCAGTGATCAAATTGAACCCAAAGCATTGATGATCACACGTGGAGAAAAGGGAATGTCGATCTATGATGCGGCTCTTAAAAAATTCTATCATATTCCGACTGTCGCACGTGAAGTTTTTGATGTAACGGGTGCTGGTGATACAGTGATTAGCATATACACCGCCTTTTTGGCGGCCGGTCTTAACATTTGGGAATCAAGTTTAGTCGCCAATGCAAGTGCGGGTGTCGTTGTTGGGAAAATTGGTACAGCAACAGTGTCAACAAGTGAAATAGAACACCATTTAGGTCTACTTGGAATACTTGAGGTTTCAAAATGAGTTTTTACTCTTCCCTATCCTTAAAAATAATTCCAGATGAAAAGATAGATCTTGTTAGACGAGAGTTAGAAGGAAAGAAAATTGTTTTTACAAATGGATGTTTTGACCTTCTCCACCCAGGTCACGTTGAATATCTATGCCGAGCACGGGATTTAGGTGACATTCTCTGGCTTGGACTGAATTCTGATGAATCAGTAAAACGATTGAAAGGCCCCAATCGACCGGTCAATCAAGCCGAAGATCGGGCAATGGTTTTAGCCGGGCTTGGTTGTGTAGATTTTATTTCTACCTTCGTCGAAGATACCCCAATACAAATACTTTCAAAAGTAAAACCGCACATCCATACCAAGGGCGGCGATTATGTGAAGGAAAATCTGCCAGAATACCCATTGATACTTTCACTTGGTGGAGATGTGGTCATTTTGCCATTTTTGGATGGAAAATCGACAACTTCAATTTTGGAAAAAGCGAAGACATCGATTTAAACGGTATTGATTTTGGGGTAAACTCTCGCAATCTGTAAAAAACAATTCTTTTCCTAGGGGTTTCTTTTGTCCAAGACCAAGTATATATTCATTACCGGCGGAGTTTCCTCCTCATTAGGCAAAGGTGTTACCGTGGCCGCACTCGGTTGTCTACTCGAAGCTCGCGGTTATACCGTATCTCTCCAAAAGATGGATCCATATATTAATATAGATCCTGGAACAATGAGTCCCTACCAACATGGTGAGGTTTATGTGACGGAGGATGGAGCAGAAACGGATCTCGACCTTGGCTATTATGAACGTTTTACCCATAGTAAATTGTCCCGAAAAAATTCCGTATCTACTGGCCAAATTTATCATGCAGTGATTGAGCGCGAAAGGAAGGGCGATTATCTAGGACGCACAGTACAGGTTGTTCCGCATATCACAAATGAAATTAGAAATCGAATTTATACACTTTCCAGAGATAACGAAACTGATTTTGTGATCGTTGAGATTGGAGGGACAGTTGGCGACATTGAATCGGTTCCATTTTTGGAAGCAATTCGACAAATGCGATACGAACACGGAGCTTCTCAGGTATTGTTTTTGCACCTGACTCTTGTTCCTACTATTACTGCCGCTGGTGAAGCCAAAACAAAACCAACCCAACACTCCGTGAAAGAACTACTCGCACTTGGAATTCAGCCGGACATATTAATTTGTCGAATTAATAAACCGATGACCAAAGAGATGAAAAGTAAAATCTCGCTCTTCTGTAACGTTAAGGATCAGAATGTAATTTCGGCGGTGGATATAACAACGTCCATCTATGAAATTCCGATGATGTATCGAGAAGAAAAACTTGATGAAGTAGTGTTAAATGCTCTGGGTATGGATTTACGTAAGCTAAGTTTTTCGCATTGGGAAAATTTAGTAAAACGAATACTGAATACTAAAAAAACAGTGAGAGTCGCATTAATTGGTAAATATATTTCTCTCCAAGATGCCTATCGTTCGGTGTACGAATCTCTTGCACACGGTGGGATTGCTAATGATGTCGAAGTACAGATTTTAAAACTAAATCCTGAAGATATAGATGCAAAGAATGTCAAAGAACTTCTAAAAGGAGTTCATGGAATTCTCGTGCCGGGTGGTTTTGGTGAACGAGGAATTGAAGGAAAGATTGCATCGATACATTATGCGCGCACTAAAAATATTCCTTTTTTCGGTATCTGTTTAGGTATGCAATGTGCCGTGATCGAATTTGCTAGGAATGTTTTAGGATACAAAGATGCAAATTCTACTGAATTCCAACCACAGTCTGCGAATCCAGTAATTTCCATGATAGAAGAACAAATGGAAATTGAAAGAATGGGTGGCACGATGCGATTGGGAGCATATCCTTGTGTTGTGAAAAAAGGTAGTCTGGCTTATTCAGAATACAAATCGGAAAAAATATCAGAGAGACATCGACACAGATTTGAGTTTACATTAAGATATAAAGATGAATTCGAAAAGAAAGGTATGAACTTATCCGGATTTTCGCCAGATGAAAGTTTGGTGGAGATCGTTGAGATTCCCAATCATCCTTGGTTTGTTGGCGTGCAGTTCCATCCAGAATTTCAATCGAAACCAACGCAGCCTCATCCATTGTTTGCAGGTTTTATTAAAGCAGCGAGTAAGTTCGCCAAAAAAACGGAGGATTAGAAATGGGTGATTTGATTCAAGAGCGTGAATTTTTTAATAAAAAAATCGGCGGTCGCGAGCCTTTCTTTCTGATTTCTGGGCCTTGCGTAATGGAAAATAGAGATCTTCTCGATCGCGTTTGCGGTGAGATGAAAGGTATCTGCGATGATTTAGGGATCATTTATATTTTTAAATCTTCTTTCGATAAGGCAAATCGTTCCTCTATCAATTCCTACCGAGGGCCAGGGATCGAAGAGGGAAAAAAACATCTCGAATTTATAAAAAATAAATACAATGTTCCCGTACTCACAGATGTTCATGAGACATCTCAGATAGAGCCTTTAAAAGACGTTGTGGATATGTTTCAAATCCCTGCATTTTTAAGTCGCCAAACCGATTTGATTGCCAGAGCCGCGGAAACGGGAAAATGGGTGAATGTCAAAAAAGGGCAATTCATGGCACCCGATGACACCCGACATATAAAAACAAAAATCCAAGAATCGGGTTCAGAAAAATATATGGTCACGGAACGAGGCGCAAGTTTTGGGTATGGGAATTTAGTTTTTGATCTTCGAGCGATTCCCATGATCCATAAATATGATATTCCGCTAGTTTATGATGGAACTCATTCTGCTCAGCTTCCGGGCGCGGCTGGTAATATTACCGGAGGAGTGAGAGAATTCATACCACATATGATGCGAGGAGCTGTTTCTGTGGGTGTGGAAGGATTGTTCATGGAAGTGCATCCAGATCCAGAAAAAGCACTTTCTGATGCGACCACTCAGTTTCCATTGTCGAAGGCAGCGAATTTGTTAAAAACTCTTTTAGAAATTGATCGATTTGTGAAAACGAAAGTCCTCGGAATGGAATGATACGGGAATTGTGTAACTGTCGATGAGACTTCTTTTTCTTTTTTTACTTCTTATGATACTCGACTGTAAGGATAAAAAATATCTAAGAATTGAAGAAGAAAAAGAATCAGGATCAATGATTTCGATGAGAGATTTCTCTAGGATCTCTTATAACAAAGAAGGGAAGTTAGAATGGAAGTTGGTCGGGAAGGAGTCTTATATTTTTCCGATAGATAACCGTACGATCGTTTATGGCTTCGAATTCTATCAGTATGATGAAGGTAAATATAAATCTTACTTAACGGGAAACCGGGGAGAAATCAATCACAGTACGAAATCCGTGGTTCTTATGGGTAACGTTAATCTAAAAACCGAGGATGGGAAAATCCTGAAATCCGATAACTTAAATTATAATCTTGAAGAAAAAACACTCTCGACGGATTCCGAAGTGATCGTTTATTCCGATGGAACGACGATTCGCGGGAAAGGACTTAGAGCAGATCGTGGATTAAACAAATACACCATTCTTAAACCCAGTGCGGTCACTATCGGTGGGACTAGCCCACTGAAAGAAAAATGAAGTTCTATTTATTGTTTATCATCGTTTTCGTACCTGTCTTAGCAGATTCATTGGAACCGCCACTGCTTCGAGGCTCAGATGATTTATTGAAGACTTTCGTTTTTAGCAGCGAAGATACAAAGAAAGATATCAGAAAAAAGGACAGAACACCTGTCATATGGGGCGGAAATACTCTCACTCAAGAAGAACGACTGATTAACGGTTTCCAGATGAAGACTTTCATACTTGGTGGCGGGGCTTACATTACACATAAAAAAATTCAGCTAACGGCACGCGATATTGAGGTGATCGGGGATGAGGCACTCATGGGTAATCTAAAAGGCCAAGTGGTAGTTGAAGACAAAGAAAACGGAGCCACACTCATCGCAAATAAAGGTGTTTATGACAAGGTAGCGGGGACAGTCACCTTGGACAACAAGCCGATGTTAATTCATAAGAAAGATGGAAAGACAGTAAAAATACACTGTGAGAGTATTATCAGGTATCTTGAGGATGCAAAAACTATCTTATCAGGAAAAGTAATAGTTACTTCCCTCGACTTTCGGGTATTTGGTGAGGATGCTATTTATTATGAAAAGGAAGATCGTATCGATCTCACGAATGAGCCTTTTTTATTCACTGAGAATAGATTTTTACAAGGGAAAACTCTCTCCTATTTCGTGAAAGAAGGGAGCATAATCTTAGATCATGATGCATCCATTTACCAAGTAAGTTACGAATCTGAAAAAAAAAAGTTAGAGGATTCCAAAAAGAAATCTTCGAAAACAGCAACGGAATCTGTGGAGAGTAAAGAGGAAAAAGAAAAAAAACGAATTCTTACGATTTTTAGTGGAAATCAACTGATCCATAAAAACAAATCAGGGAATTCAGAAGCTGTGACTTCAATGAAAGGAAAAGCATTTATGTTTAGGTCGGATTCCGAATTTAAAGCGGATGAGATTGAAAGCAAACAAAACAACAAACTAATCATCTCTCGTGGAAATGTTACATTTCTCGACAAAACCAATTTTTACCGTATGCAAGGTGGGTTTTTAGAATATAGTAAAGAAAAAGGTTATTCTTACTTAACTGAAAATCCACAGATATTTTTTTTAGACGAAAAAACCCTGGAAGAGAAAGGGAATTTATCTGCAGTTTTTATTGAAAGATTTGATGATAAAAAGGAAGCAGTAGCACGAGGAAATGTTGTTATCCAAACACAAAGTTCCAAGGCAAATGGTGAGTTCGCCACTTTTTTTGAGGTTGAGGACAAATTGATATTGGAGGGGAATCCTTCTTTGACTCGGGACAATACAAAGGTTTCCGCTGGTAAAATCATCATTTACCCAAACGAGGATAAGGCGATACTAACGGATGGGCTTAAGGTAATTGGTAATGACCAGAAAAACTAAAAAGGAAATTCCTGTTGTTGAAACGACACCTACAAAAACATTTAAGATGGATAATCTTGTTAAAATATATAACAAGAGAAAGGTGGTCGACGGGGTCAGTTTTTATATAAAGAAGGGCGAAATTGTAGGTTTACTTGGACCTAATGGAGCAGGAAAAACTACTTCCTTTTATATGAGTGTTGGATTTGTAACACCTGATGAAGGAACCGTTTTCATCGATGAAGAAGACCTCACAAAAGCACCAATGCACATTCGAGCACGCATGGGCGTCGGATACCTTGCCCAAGAGGCATCTATCTTTAGAAAATTAACTGTTGCTGAAAATTTAGAAGCCATTTTGGAAACCATGAATTTGCCCGGGGATGAAATTGTAAGAAGAAGAGATGAACTTTTGATGGAATTACAAATCATGCGAGTTGCCAATCAGAAAGGGTATACACTTTCAGGCGGGGAAAGACGAAGATGCGAAATTGCCAGAGCTCTCGTTACGAATCCAGATTTTATTCTATTGGATGAACCTTTTGCAGGAGTGGATCCGATCGCTGTGAAAGATATTCAGAATGTTATCCAGGCATTAAAATTGAGAGGTCTTGGAATTTTAATCACAGACCATAACGTAAGAGAAACATTAAAAATTACAGATAGAGCCTATATTATGTATAGCGGAAGAATTTTAATTTCCGGGACGGCCGATGATCTGATTAACGACCCGGAAACACGTAGAATTTATTTAGGCGAGGATTTTAAATTATAACATGAAACTCGCCAATTCTATCTCTCAAAGACAAACGCAAAAGTTGGTCATGACGCATGATTTGCGCCAATCCATAGAACTTTTGTCGCTTTCGACATTGGAATTGTCAGACAAAATACAGAATGAGTTATTAGAAAATCCAATGTTAGATGAAGTAGGATTGGATGAAAAACAAAAAATGCCAGAACTTTTTTCGTTTGAAGAAGTAAAACGAATCGAAAAACTGAATCACGAAAAAAGTACAGATATCAATTGGCAGGAAGCTTATTCTTTAGAAGGGCCGAAAAGTTATAACCAAGAGGCGAGTGATCGCAATCAAAAGTACATAGAGTCCTCTTCGAGAGGTGAATCTTTAGAAGAACACTTATTGTCTCAACTAAGATTAATTCGACTCACCAAACAAGAATTTGAAATCGGTGAAGTTTTGATTTCCATGATCGATGAACAAGGTTTTATTAAAGAGGATTTAGGAATTCTTGCTTCGGAGATGAAATACACGGAAGTAAAAATCCGGAAAGTTTTAAAATTAATTCAGGAACTGGACCCCATCGGAATTGGGGCTAGAGATATCCAAGAAACTCTACTAGTCCAGTCTCGAATCCTTTTCCCCGAAAATTTAATTTTACATAAATTAATCAAAGAATACTTAAATGATTTGGAGAAAGTAGACTACAAAAAGATAGCGAAAACTCTCGGAGTAACAGAAGATGAAGTCTCTCAATTAGCACGACTCATTAAAAAACTGGAACCCTATCCAGCCACATTATTCCAAGGGAAAAAAATTGATTACGTTGTACCCGATGTCGTTGTGAAACAAATTGGAAGCGAGTTTAATATTTTTATTAATGATGAATGGCTACCAAAACTATCCATTCAAGATGAATATAAAGGTCTTCTAACGACGAAACTTCCGGCTGCAGAAAAAGAGTATTTTCAGTCAAAATATAGTTCCGCCCAATGGTTGATCCGTTCTATCCAACAACGTCGCCAAACATTACAACGAGTTGTTAGTTCAATCATTGACTTTCAAGTTGATTTTTTTCGAGGCGGAATCACTAATATTCGACCTTTAACTTTAAAGGAAATTGCAGAAAAATTAAATTTACATGAGTCTACTATTTCTCGCATAACAACGAATAAATACATTCAAACAACATGGGGAATTTTTGAATTAAAGTGGTTTTTTTCTTCTGGAGTTAAATCAACAGAAGGCGGAAAAGAAAGTTCGAAAAAGATTCATGAAATCATTCGAAACCTAGTCAAGGATGAAGATGATCAGAATCCATTATCTGATCAAGATATTGTTGACCTGATGGAGAAAAAAGGAATTGAAATTGCACGAAGGACAGTAGCTAAATATAGAAAGGTGCTACGAATTTTACCTTCGAATCAAAGAAAGAGAATGAGTTCACTAAAAGGTTAATCGCATGCCTGTCCCCGGAATTACGGTAGAGACCATTTTAAGAGACCATGAAGATTTAAAACTTCTTCTTGTCACTGGTGAAGAAGGTCTTACCAATCGAATTAATAATGCAGAGATCAATCGACCCGGATTATCGTTAACTGGTTTTTTTGATTTTTTTGCCAACGATCGGATACAAATATTTGGAAAAGGGGAATGGGCATATTTAAACTCGCTCAACCCAGGTCAACTCACAGAAATAACAGATAAATTTTTCCAATTTCATTTGAATTGTATTATTTACACGCACGGAAATGAACCTCAAGTGCCCTTTGTCAAAAGAGCTTCTGAAAAGGGAATTCCTCTTTTTGTGACTTCAATCTCAACTCATCGTTTTATCACTCTCATCTCTCAGATTTTAGATCGTGCTCTTGCCCCTCGCACGATGCGCCACGGTGTACTCATTGAAGTTTTTGGGATTGGAACTTTACTGACCGGGCGGTCTGGTGTGGGGAAAAGTGAAACTGCTCTGGAATTGATTGAGCGAGGTCATCGATTGGTTGCAGATGATATGGTAGAGATACGACGGTTAAGTGAGAGTTATCTCATTGGCTCCTGTTCGGATTTATTAAGACACCACATGGAAATCCGTGGACTAGGAATACTGAACATTAAAGATTTGTTTGGTGTTGGTTCTGTGCGTGATCATAAATTGATTGAACTCATTATCAACTTGAAAGAATGGGAAGAAGAGGCTGACTACGAAAGAACAGGAATTGAACAAAGTACTGAAGAGATTTTAGGCGTGTCTGTACCTTTGATTGAAATTCCGGTGAAACCAGGTCGAAATATACCGATCATTGTGGAAACTGCAGCGATGAACCAAAGACTTCGTAAGATGGGAAAAAACAGTGCCAAAGAATTTTCTAATAAATTAACTAATTATATACAGCAGAGTAAAATTGAAACAAATCCAGTTAAAGATTAATGATGACAGTGCAGGTCTACATGCAAGACCAGCTTCTATGTTTGTAAAAGTGGCGGCTTCATTTCCCTGCGATATTTTTGTAATCAAAGATGATATTGAGGTAAACGGGAAATCTATCATGGGACTCATGATGCTTGCATTAGGTGCTGGTGTAGAATTTTCAGTTAAGGCCGACGGTAAAAAGGAGGAGGAGGCACTTGTAACTTTAGAAAAGTTAGTTAAAAGTAATTTTGAAGTAGATGTTCAAAAATAAAATGAAATTTCCGAGAGTCTCAGAAGAGACTCGGTATTACTTGCGTGATATTTTAATTTTCTTGTTAACCATTTCGATTTCTGTGACTCTCGCCGAGTTATTCATTTTTCCGTCCGAAGAGGAAATCCCATTCCCCACAAAGTTTGAAACCTATTTACTCTTATTGATACCTTTCTTTATAGTCTCACTTATTTTAAGTTATATTTATCGAAATCGGCGCAATCTAGAAACGGGTAAAATCAGAAGCTCGATCCGATATCGACTAACATTAGCTTTTTTGTTTGTAGCTTTATTACCATCGATACCCATTTTTTTACTCTCGTCAAACCTGACGGGAAGGCTCATCGAAGGTTTTTATAGAGTCGACATTTATAATGCTTTAAAATCATCATTGGCCATTGTGCATTTAGCAGAAGATCCTTTGCGCAATTCACTGAGGAATAAATCTGATCGATTTGTAAATTCGTTAGTAGGGTCTAACCTGGATAGTTATTCCATTTTTAAACAAGCAGTTGAGGCTGGTTTACTTGAAAAAGATTTATACTACCTAGGTTATTTGGAACAAAATAAGCTTAAATTTGAATCCAAGGGACTATATAAGTTGATTGAAAATGTAGACTTTCTGCCGATATCAGATTCTCCATTGTCTGCCATGGATTTTGGTTTATATCAAGAAGACAAAGCTTATTATTTTATTCGATATAGACTCTCAGAAGACGTTGCTATTATTATTGGAAGACGGATTCATGAAGGAAACGAAAAAAATGTTTTCAGTATTGTTAACGCCACTTCAACCTACGATACGGTCCGGTTATGGAAAGAAAAAATCCCATATAGCATTCGTTTGACTATTGGCATTTTTTCATTTTCCATGTTTTTAGTCGCGATCTTATTTTCTTTCATTTTTGCACGTAAGATTTCAAGACCGATCATTAATTTAGCGAATGCGACTAAGAAGGTCTCCTTAGGAGAGTCTGATGTAAAGATTGAAATGACGGAAGATGGAGAAATGGGGATTTTGATCGAGTCATTTAATCAAATGGTTTCAGACTTAAAATCGAAATCGGAAGAACTGATGCATACCCAAAGAATCGCTGCTTGGAAAGAAGTCGCGCAGAGAATGGCACATGAAATCAAGAATCCTCTGACGCCGATTCAATTGTCTGCGGAACGCATTCAAAGGAAATTTCTAAATCCAAAAACGGAAAATTTAGATGTTGTTATAAAAGATGCGACAGAAACAATCATTGGCCAGGTTAGAGTCTTAGAACATTTAGTTAAAGAATTTAGTGAATTTGCCCGCATGCCAGTTCCTGTACTTATCAATCAAAAATTAAATCCCATTTTGGAAGAAGCCGTTTTACTTTTTAAAGAATCCACAGATATTGAATTTGAGCTAAAGCTTACGGATTTACTACCTGAAGTGTTTGTAGACAAACGTTTGTTTCTCGGTGTTATCAATAATCTTTTAAAAAATGCCGTGGAAGCAATTCTTTCTGATGATCAATCTACTGATGATCTTGCGATTTGGAAAAAAAGGAAAAAAAAGATTCGAATTTCAAGTAAATTACAAAGGAAGGCGCTTCGAAGATTTATAGTGATCGAAATTGAAGACTCTGGACCGGGTCTAAAACAGGAATTTAGGGAGAAAATCTTTGAACCTTACTTTTCAACAAAGGAAAACCATGGTTCCGGCATCGGTTTAGCTGTAGTGCAGAAGACGATCATCGATCACCACGGACATATTTCCGTAGAAGATTCTAGACTTGGTGGATGTAAATTTAAAATTGAACTACCTCTTGGACAATCATAAATGCATAAACTAATTTATATTTTGGATGACGAAAAGGAGATTCGAAAATCGCTTCGAGCAATATTGGAAGATGAAAACTATGATGTGGAAGACTTTAGCAATGGAAAAAATCTATTAAAAGCCTTAAGTAAAGACAGACCTTCATTAATCTTGCTTGATGTTTGGGTAGGAAAAGAAGATGGCCTTACCATTCTCGATGAGTGTAAAAAGATTTATCCTACTCTTCCAATTGTTATGATCAGTGGGCACGCCACAATTGAATTGGCAGTGAATGCAACGAAAAAAGGGGCGGTAGATTTTTTGGAAAAGCCGTTATCGATTGCGAAAGTGATTGAAACCATCGAAGCTTCCCTACAAAGAACAAATGATCATAGCGAAGAGATTCCACCATTCAAACTCGAATACGATGAAATTCTTGGAATTTCACAAGGCATTAAAAAGGTTAAATTTTCAATATATCAAGCGGCACAGACTAACGCACGTGTCTTTATTTACGGAGAAAATGGAACAGGTAAAGAATTAGTTGCTCGGGCTATTTTTCAAAATTCAAAACGCAGAGATTTTCCATATGTAGAAATCAATTGTGCTGCTATCCCAGAAGATTTAATTGAGTCGGAATTGTTTGGATATGAAAAGGGGGCTTTTACTGGCGCAGGAGAACGAAAAATTGGAAAGTTCGAACAAGCAAACGCTGGTACTTTATTCCTTGATGAAATATGTGATATGTCCTTATCCACACAAGCTAAGGTATTACGTGTGTTACAGGAACAAAGGTTTGAGCGTATCGGGGGGAATGAATCGATAACTGTGGATGTGCGAGTTATCGCTGCGACAAACATAAGTGTCGAAGATGCAATAAAAGAGGGAAAATTCAGGGAGGATTTATATTATCGTTTGAATGTGATCCCAATAGAACTTCCTCCACTGCGAGAACGCAAACAAGATATCCCGATTCTGGTAGATCACTATCTCAAAAAATCCATTTTAGACAATGATTTAAATTCAAAAACAATCGATCGAGATGCTTTAGATTTACTGACAAGTCATTTTTGGCCAGGAAACATCCGAGAGTTAAGAAATATTTTAGAAAGACTTTCGATACTTGTGCATGGTGATGTAATACGTGGTAAGGATGTAAAAGATACCTTACAAGGTTTTAAAAAAGCGAACGAGATGGCCGAAAGAGGGGATTTAAAACATGCAAAAGATGAATTTGAAAGACAATATATTATAAAAACTCTCCAAAACTTTGAAGGAAATGTAAGTAGAGCATCGAAGGCACTCGGGATTGAAAGGACTCACTTATATCGAAAATTAAAATCACTTAACATCCAAGTAGATCAGTCAAACGAAGGTTAGCAGACGTGAACCAAAAACAAGTATTCCAATCTTTAATCGAAATTTTTGATGAAGCATCTTATTTTATAAAATCTAATTATCTTCCAATCACTAATCTTAAATCAGAGCAAGACCCGCATGATGTCTCATTCAGTTGGAGACCACTAACGAAAAAAACAAAGGAACAGAGACAGAAAGATAACCAGGAAAAACAAAGGACAAATCGAGAACTTGCTAATTTTCCTTGCAGCCTTTGTTCTAACAAAACCACAGGAATAAAAAATTTTTTCTATCCTGGAAGGATTCCGATTCTTGTGTTACATTATTCTGGTGCGAGTTCTCTCAAAGAAAAACCTTTCATAAAAAAGAATCCAAAACAAGTATTCAAAGAAGAGATTACTTCAAAGGTGTGGAATACTTTAATTCAATCCACATATCATTTCTCCCGGAGGAATTGTTTTACCAAGAATACCCAGCTTGCAATTTTAACGTTAATACTTCTAAGAATGAGGATTGGAAAACTAGAACCGATACCTGTAAAGTTTTTATTGAGGAGAACATCAAAGATTATAATCTACAAGGTATTCTATTATTGGGTTCATCCGCTAAGCATGTATTTGGGGCAGAGGTTGCTAAACAAATGGTCGGTAAACTCACCCACTGGTTTTTAAATGGAAAAAATATTCCAGTAATGACTTTGCGATCTCCCGAAGCGCTTGTTTTTTTAGAAGAAAAAAGCAAACAAAAATCAGAGGAAAAAAATCTATTCATTTATGCTGAAGAGAAAAATTCGCTAGAAGTTTCTTACAAAGAACAATTGTTAGAATTTTTGAGTCACGTGCAGATTTCTTAAAATGATTAAATATGCTGAAGTAGCATTAAATTTAAGTTGGGTGCACTCGACTTTGACATATGAATATCCGGAAAATGTAAAAGAAATCAAAGAGGGTGTTCGAGTGTTAGTCGAGTTGAATGGCAATGATTACGAGGGAGTCGTTCTCGAAAGTCACTACAATGAACCCAATTATGAAACCAAAAAAATTTTAAAACTTATCGATACGGAGCCTGTAATAACTCAGGAACAAATACAGTTGGGAAATTGGATGGCCGAAACTTATCTTTCCAGTTTAGGCGAATCTTTATTTAAGATGGTACCAAAGGGAAAAAGGAAAAAAAAACAAGATAAAACCTTCAAACAAATCGATGAGAGTCTTCTGCTTACTTTAAATACTGAACAAGAGGGTGTAGTATCCAAAATTCTTTTGTCTTCTGAAAATGAAATCGTACATTTGTTATATGGAATAACGGGAAGCGGAAAAACAGAGGTTTATATTCATTTGATGCGGGACGTCTTACGTAGTTCAGAAGATGGACAGATTTTATTACTTGTTCCCGAAATTAGTTTAACTTATCCGACGATTAAACGAATCGAGTCAGTTTTTCCCGGACAGATTGCCGTTTTACACTCGTATCTTCGTACTAAAGAGAAATTTCAGAACTATATCGATATTCTTACCAATCAGAAACGAATCGTAATAGGAACACGTTCGGCTGTATTTGCTCCGTTTTCAAATTTACAATTGGCAATTATTGATGAAGAACATGATGGTTCGTACAAAGAGAATGCAAGTCCTCGGTATCATGTTCGTCAGATTGCGTTACAAAGGCTCAAGCAATCTAAAGGTAAATTGATTTTGGGAAGTGCTACTCCCACGATAGAAATTTATCATCAGGCATTAAATGGATCTATCGGTTTTCATAAGCTTACCAAACGCGCAAATCCAGAGGCTCGTTTAGCAAAAATCGAAATCAATCAAGCTGTAGATGATAAAAAATTGGTTTCAGGCGATTTACAATTTAGAATACAAGATCGCCTCAAAAAGAAAGAACAAACGCTGATATTACTCAACCGAAGAGGATATAGCCCTTTTATTTATTCGAAAAAACAAAAAGAGTTTATTTTATGCCCAAAGTGTTCCTCAACACTTTGTTATCATAAAGATGGAAATGCTCGATGCCATTTGTGTGGTTTTAAAGAATCAATGTCTATTTTAAGTAAAAGGGAAAATGGTGAAATTGATCTAGTTGGTGCGGGAACTCAAAAATTGGAGGAGGGTCTTTTGGAATTATTTCCAACTGCGAAAATTGAAAGGCTCGACCAAGATTCGACAAAAAACAAAGAAATTGTTGCCGAGGTTTTAGAAAGACTGGGAGAAGGAAACTTAGATATCCTGACAGGTACGCAGATGGTTGCTAAAGGACTAGATTATCCGAATGTAACACTCGTCGGAATCATTAACGCCAATCACGGTTTAGGTGTCCCAGATTTTCGAAGTGCAGAAAGGACATATTCGCTTATATCTCAAGTGGCGGGTCGGGCTGGACGAGGAAAAATTCCTGGGGAAGTTTATATTCAATCCAATGATCCTACACATCCGGTCATTCAGTTAGCTTTAAAACAGAATTATCATGAATATTATAAGTGGGAAATAGAGTTTCGTAAATCTCTTAGATACCCTCCTTATTCAAGACTTGCCAGACTCGTTTTTCGTTCGAAGGAGGAGGAACTTTCTAGTAAAGTTTCGATTGAATATCAAAGAGTTCTGTCTTCGTTGATTTCGGAGGATACCGATATTCAACTGTTAGGTCCATCTCCTTGCCCATTTTATAAGATAGACAACAATTACAGGTATCATATTCTTTTAAAGGCTTCAAAAATTCAAACTCTAAGAGAATTGCTAAAACAATTAAAGGAGACTATTAAGGTGAATTCGCGTTGTTATGTGGAATATGATTTAGACCCTATAGAAATGGTCTGAAAGAATCTTGCCAGAATAACTGGTAAAAATACCATCATTCTATGTCTATTTCAATTGGATACTTTGGTTCACCTATATTTTCTGCGAAACTTTTAGAAGATATCATTCGAGCGGGTATCAAAGTCGATTTTGTAGTTACGAACATGGATAAGCCTGTTGGGCGAAAAAAGGAGCTAACCGCTACTGCCGTTAAACAGCTTGCAGAGAAATTTGAGATACCGGTCTTACAGTCTGAGCGGCTTCGACTCGACGAAGAAACACAAAACAAGATCATTTCTTTTCCAGCAAGTTTACATATCGTCTTTGCCTATGGATCGATCATCCCGGAAAAAGTTTTTTTATCTCCCAAGTTTGGAAGCATCAATTTACATGGGAGTCTTTTACCAAAATTTCGTGGTGCCTCCCCGGTACAATCATTTTTATTGAGTGGTGAAAAGGAAACTGGTTTTACGATTCAGTATCTGGCAAAAACAGTTGATTCTGGTGATATAATTTATTCAGAAAGTTGGCTTACAAAAGAACAAGATACGACAGAATCCTTGTTAGCTGAGATTACGGAACGAGGAAGTCAGAAAATCATTTCTCTCATCCAAAATCTACCAGACCAGACATTCCCTCGGGTTCCTCAAAATCATTTGGAGGCAACGCATTGCAAAAAAATAACTTCCGAAGATCGACCAATCAATTGGAATTCTTCGGCCTTTTCCATTCACAATCAGATTCGTGCCCTTTTTCCCGATCCTCTTGCATTCACCACCTTTCGTGAGAAAAGGGTCATAATAATTCGATCCTCTTTAGAAGACTTGCCCGAGATGGGGTTAGGGCGAAAGCCAGGTAGCTTTTTTGTTGGCGAGAAAAAAAGACTTTTCTGTGTCTGTGGAGACGGAAACCTGATAGCTATTGAGCAAGTTCAGCCAGAAGGGAAAAAACCTATGTCAGGATTTGATTTTTTTAATGGAGCTCGGGCGCTGCCTGAGGAAACGTTTTTGTGAAAGAAAAATTTCTAAAAGTATTACCTTATAGCGGTTATGTTTTATTTCTAAGTTTAGGCCTTCTTTTGTTTTTTGTTGCTGCATTTCTAGTTGTTGTAGTCAGAACCAAAGACGAACAGAAAATCACCATGCCTTCTGTGATCGGAAAAAATTATATCGAAGTTCATAACGAGCTCGCAAGACTCCAACTGAAGGTTCGATTAGAAACGTTGCGTATTCCGGAAAAAACAGATGGCATCATCCTCTCTCAATCCATTGATCCTGGAAAAGAAGTGGAAGCAGGATCAAAAATTTATCTAACTGTAAACATTGGATTTGATCGAGTAACGATTCCTGACCTCAAAGGACAAGATTTAAAACGCGCAAAAGCAATATTGGAAAAAGTTCTATCTGGAGATGTATACGTTCCTCTTACCTTGGGAGGCGTCACCTATGTCCCGTCAGTTGGTGATGAGCCTCCAGATACGGTCATTGAACAGATCCCGCTTCCTGGAAAGGAAACGCATTCTGGTGAAAAAATTTATCTTTTGGTAACCGAAGGAACTTCGGAAAAAAAATCAAGTTCGTTAGATGGTAATAAAAATCTAGAAAGGGACTTAACTGGCATTCCGACTCCGTTCGCGATCGATCATCTTCAAAGGAAAAAAATTCCATACAAAATCAATGATATCAAAAAGGCTGATGTAAGAGAAAATTCAGGACTTATCGAATCCATTAAAATTACAGATAAAGGTGCAGAAATCGTGACCTTTCTGCATAAAGCCTCAGATAAATTAAATTATATTTATGAAGCAGTCAGCTATAACATCGATGACGATGATAGCTATTCCGCTATTCTTTCCTATACGGACAAAGAAACGGGAACAGAAATCAAAAAAGAGATCATGACTTCCCAATTATGGAAGGAAGATGACCAGTTGCAGCTTTTATTTTTTCGCGGAACGGATGCGACTTTATCATTGATTGGAACAAATACGGGAGAAGCTAAGGTCTGGAAGTTCAGAGGGAAATATTAGATTTATGAAAATTTCAGCATCCATTTTAGCGGCCAAACTTACCAACCTTACGCAAGAACTTCCGACCTACAAACCAGAGAACATCGATTTCATTCATATGGATGTCATGGATGGAAACTTTGTTCCTCAAATTTCCTTTGGGGAAGCGTTTACCAAAGAAGTGAAAGCACTGACCAATATCCCGTTAGACGTGCATCTTATGGTTTCAAAGCCTGAAGAACATGTGAGTAAGTATTTCCAGTTTCACCCGTATTGCATTACGTTTCACATCGAAACCACTCATTTTGCCGTTCGTCTTGCTGAGGAGATTCGAAAGAGTGGAGCCAAAGTGGGAGTCTCCCTCAACCCCCAGACCCCTCCAGAGGCAATTGGGACGCTTCTACCATATCTAGATCTCGTTTTGCTAATGACAGTGGATCCAGGATTTTATGGCCAAAGTTTTATAAAAAGTGGGTTCGAAAAAATTGAAAAGATTCGGAAGATGACCCAGCCTTATGGGATTGAGTTGGAAGTAGACGGTGGGGTCAATGACTCCAATATCAGAAAATTGGCAGAACTGGGGGTAGATCTTTGTGTGGTCGGTTCTGGTCTTTACAAAACTGGCAATCCGAACGAACAAGGTAAAAAATTAAAGGAACTCGCAAAAAGCTAGGAACTCGCTCTTGACAGAGAGGGCTAGTTTCTAAAACTTGTTGCAAAAGAGGTATTTTTTCTTGGTTAAGTTAAGATTACAAAGAACTGGAACGAAAGCAGACCCACATTATAGAATCGTTGCCGCAGACATCCGTGCACCTCGTGATGGTCGCTTTATTGAGGCAGTTGGTCACTTTCATCCAAGTGCACACGTTTCGAGCCAAAAATCCATTTTCAATGAAGAGAAGACCTTATCCTGGTTAAAAAAAGGTGCACAACCTACAGACACCGTCTTAGCTCTTCTGAAAAAAGATGGGATTTGGGCTAAACACAAAGGTTAAGCCTTTCTAAGCATGGAATCACTCGTAAAATACATTGTCCATTCTCTCGTAGACCAGCCCGACCAGGTTTCTGTCACGCAGATCCCTGGGGAAGAAGAATCTGTGATCGAACTTCGAGTTGCACAGAAAGATCTTGGAAAGGTCATTGGAAAAAATGGTCGCATCGCGAAATCGCTCCGAACTGTTTTACAAGCAGCGGGAACGAAACAAGGCAAAAACTACACACTAGAAATTGTCGACTGAAAACCCACTCATCAAGGTGGGAACTTTTGGTTCCACACACGGAATCAAAGGCAACATTAAAATTCATACATCCGGGGATGCCCTTTCAAGTGTTCCCTTACCACTTGTCTGTGAAGTAAAACTCGCGGACGGTAAACTCCAAAAAGTTACGATCCATTCCATTGTCTCGAATGGAAGTTTTCTTCTGGCAAAGGTAGCAGGATACGAAACACCCGAGGCAGTCAGTTTACTCAGAAATGCAACGATTTACCTTCCAAAAGATGTATTACCGGAAATCGCTTCGGATGAGATTTATGTCATTGATTTGATCGGACTGGAAGCTGTGACGATTCTCGGTGGAGAGAGTCTTGGATACACGATAGTAGAAGTGATTGACAATCCTGCTCATGCGATCTTGCGATTCCTAGCAAACGATAACTCAAAAGAACCTTTGGAAATTCTCGTACCGTTTCTGCATCTATATGTGGGTGACTGGGATAAGAGCAAAAAACAAATAGAAGTAAAATCTTGGGAGTTATGGTTTGAGGTTTAATTTCATTACTTTATTCCCAGATAAAATTGAGTCTTATTTTTCTACTGGAATTCCAGGGAAGGCGAGAACAAACAAAGTCATCGAAGTTAGTACCGTGCACTTGCGCGAATTTGCCGGCAACAAACACAACAAAGTCGACGATACGATCTACGGTGGCGGGCCCGGTATGCTCATCCAAGTAGGTCCAGTCTACCGTGCCTTAGAGTCACTCGGAGACCGAAAGGGTCTTGTCGTCCTTCTTAGCCCCTCAGGCGAGCTCTTTGATCAAAGATTAGCGAAGGAACTCTATGCCCAAGGCGATTCGATCACACTGATCTCCGGTTACTATGAAGGTGTAGATCACCGAGTTACAGAGCATTTGATTGACAGGGAAGTGGCTATTGGAAATTATGTAATTTCATCGGGTGATTTGGCATCTCTTGTGGTTGCTGATTCCATTTCGAGGCTTGTACCTGGTTTTCTTGGAAAAGAGGCAAGTTTAGAAGAAGAGTCGCACAATGCAGAAGAAGAATTAGAATACCCGCAGTATACCAAACCTTACGATTTTATGGGTTGGACTGTTCCGGAAATCTTAGTGAATGGCAATCACGAAGAGATTCGAAAATGGCGGCAAAAGAACCGCAAAACTAGAAATCATCCTTAGAGGAAGCCATGAATCACATCCTAGAAAAGGCACTCGAAAACGAGCCAAAGAACGAGTTAAATTTTGAAATTGGTGATACCGTAAAGGTACACTACAAAATCATTGAATCTGGAAAGGAAAGAATTCAGGTTTATGAAGGGATCGTCATTTCCATTGCTAATAAATCCCATAGCAAGACTTTCACTGTCAGACGTATCTCTTACGACATTGGAGTGGAAAGAATTTTTCCTCTTCATAGCCCGAGAATTGCGAAGATTGAACTTGTTCGTAAAGGTAGCGTGAGAAGGGCGAAACTTTTTTACCTACGTGAGAAGAAAGGCAAATCTGGCCGGATCAAAGAAAGAAAAGGTGGCCAAGCGATTGTGGCGAAAGATAAAAAACGCCAAGAAGAAGCGGCCAAAAAAGCAACCCCAGCAGCAGCTGAGGCTACACCAGCATAACGATCCCATTCGAAAGAACTCCGAAAAGACCTTACTTTCCGGAGTTTCTTTTATCTCCCCAACAAACATCCCTTTCCTTTGATGAAGCTGGACGCGGCTGCTTAGCAGGCCCAGTGTCTATCGGCGTAGTCCAATTTTCAATCGACACTCTTCGTAAAATCGAACAAAAAGAAATCTTAGTTGGCCTACGGGATTCCAAGAAGTTAACAGAAGACAATCGGAACTTGTTTGCAGCTGAAATCAAAATGTACGCAAGCTACTGGCAGGTTGTTTTCGTTTCTGCCAAATACATTGATGAATTCAATATCAATCAGGCAATTTTTTACGGAATCAACCGAGCAATCCCAAAAACAAGGAACACAAATCCATTTTTGTTTGTCGATGGGAATTACAAAATTAAAATTTCTAAGGAGATAGCTGGTTACTATTCCCTACCCAAAGGAGATGATCTCATGCCGAGTATCTCTGCCGCCTCGATCCTAGCAAAAACCTTCCGAGATCGGTATATGGTTCATATGGATTCAAAATATCCTGGATACGGCTTCGCAAAACACAAAGGATATGGAACAGAGTTGCACAGAAATCAAATCCGCAATCTCGGAATTTCTCCCATTCATAGGTTGAGTTTTCTTAAGTTTCTCCGACAGGAAAAAGAGGGAGACCTTTTTGATTATGGTGAATCTATTTGAGCCCTTTGTACTTTCGCTTTTAAAGAATCAAAGTAAACCAAACCCCTATCGCAAACAAGAATTCTCTACTGCAGCGAGTGCACCAATCCTCCTCCCAGGGAAGAAACCTGCTCCTATCCCCTCAGAGTTGACGCAAAAGCAGGATGCTGTCCCCATTCAATTCCCTGATGCGAAACGTTCCTTTTTTTTGGACCAAAAAACAGCCCATTGGTTTGATATCTTGCGAGACCAAGAGGGAAATTCGAAAGATATGGGTCACCACTGGAATTTTTTATTTCCGGAGATACCTTGGTCCGAGGAACGATTGTATTGGGAAGATGAAAAAAAGAAGTCAAAGTTTTTCGGGCTAGTAACTTCGAAAAAGGACTTTTTTCTGTTCTGCGTTTTGTTTGACTCCATTCGGACGGGAAAGGTCCGGATCTATCTCGAATTCAATCCTGCAGAAGACAAAACAAGTTCCGTAATTTTTCAAACCGAAAGAGAAGCAATGCGGAGAAAAATTGACAGAGATAAAGCCGACTTAGGAAGCCAATTAAAAATATTAGGTAAAATCCGCATTCTTGTTGAGGCGAATAACGATAATTTGGCGAAAATGACACAGAATCGACTTGGACTACTCGCATGAAACGAAAGGCAGTCGCTCTCAGCTACGATTCCCCGGGTCGACAAAAAGCACCGAAAGTCATCGCTTCGGGAGAAGGACAAATGGCAACATACATTTGCCAGATTGCCGAAAAACACGATATCGAATTTATCTCCGATCCACTTCTCGTCGAATCTCTCGTTAACGTTCCCGTCGGTCAAGAAATACCGCGAGAGCTCTATGATTCGGTAGCAATTATCTTTCGTTACCTTCTTTCGAGCGAGAATAAGAAAAACAATTGATTGCTATTGTGTATGTATTACAATTTACACGGCGATGCGAAAAATTCCAGTTTATGATCTCTTACCAGGGACAAAGTTTACAAAGTCAGTTTATTTAGATAAGGATACAGTTCTGGTTGGCTCGAAACAGCCGATTACGCAGCAGGATCTAGATCGGTTGAAACAGTTTGGCATCTCCTTTGTCCTTACCGATGGAGAAGTCCTAACAGGGATTGAGGATGAAAAAACTGGTGGCAGTGGTGGTGCAGGTTACTTCGATACCAACCTTCCACTTTTGCAAGATGATGAGTATTCAGCCAGATGTAAGTACATTTTAGAAAAAGCGAATGCGAGCAAGGTTGAGTTTAGTGCCGTATTTAAAGATGCTTTTGAACTCGTCCAAAAGACATACCGATCTGCTGCCGAAGGAAGATACACCGAGATCCGTGAATTTCGCGAAATTGCGGAAAGGATCGCGGACCATGTAAAATCAAATCCTCAACTGCCCATCATCCTTCTCTCCTTTTCCCATTCCGGATATTACTTGTACACGCACATTTGTTTTACCACATTTATGACAGTACTCATCGGTAGTTTTCTCGAATTTTCGAGACCGAAACTCATCGACTTGGCCTTGGCCTCTTTATTTGCAGATATTGGAATGGTGACCGTCCCTGAAGAAGTGTCTGAAAAAAAAGGCTCTTTAACTGAATTGGATCTCAAGACGATCAAACGTCATCCAGTAACTGGTTACCAAATCCTTACCCAAAAATTGAAGTTGAAAAATTCTCTTGCTATTGTTTCCCTACAACATCACGAAGCCGTGGACGGGAGCGGGTATCCACAAAAAATATTGGCAAATCAAATAGAAGAGATCACAAAAGTATTTATGATCGCAGATCAATTCATTGCGATGATCATGCCTAGGCCATATCGGCAGGCCATCCTACCCTATGATGCGATGAAAATAATGATCAGTGAAAACGTAAGTCGTTATGATCTAAAAATGGTTAGGTTATTTTTAAATAAAATGTCAATGTTTCCAATAGGATCCGGAGTAGAGCTTAGCGACCAACGTATTGGAATCGTAATTGATGCAAACAAAGATAAGCCTCTTCGTCCGATCATCCGCATAACAAAAGATAGTGATGGTAAAAGAATGAAACTTTTGGTATTTGTAGATCTGATGCGTGATTTGAATACATACATACAAAAAGCATTACCGTTTTCTCAGATCTATTAGCAGTCGTTGACTTCTGAAAAAATTGAATCAGGTCGCTTAGGTGAAGAAATCGCAGTAGATTACCTGCAAAAAAATGGTCATACGATCCTTTTTCAGAATTATCGAAATAAAATTGGCGAAATTGACATAATTAGTTTAAATGCGGAAGTGTTGTATTGCACGGAAGTAAAATATAGAAAAAATCATAGGGTCTTCCATCCTCTACAAGTGTTTAATGAGACTAAAAAGGGACGTATGAAGAAGCTGTATTATTATTTATTGAAAGAAATGCCCGCACTTTCTCACCTAACAGTGTCCTTTAGTCTGGCCCATATAAACGAAAAAAGGGAAGTGTACTTTTATTCGCATCTCTTTTAAAATACTTCATCAAGGGATTTTTCTTAGCGTCCGATGTCTTCAGTATCCCAAGAAGATGGGAACGCTCTCAAGGATGAGAGTGTATCGTTACAAGGAAGTAACTCATGAGACAATTCAGTGTTCTAGGAAATTTAGCCGAAACCGAGGAATTTGGACCGGATCCAGTTCTACTTCGAAAGAGGGGAATGTCGGCCACCATTCAGAAAAAGTTCACCAACTACAAAAAGAAGGTGGATGATCCTGCTTATATGGATTATGCGATCAATAAAATTGCAATGGAAATCTCACATTTTATCTCAAAGTAAAATCATTTGATTTCTTCAAAAAAAAGCGAATTTTGTACGAATTCGTATGCTTCGAGTAAGTGTTGTTCTTCGACAGTAGGGGATAGATTAAAATCCGCTATGGTCCTTGCTAGTTGCATGGTATTCTGTTTTTGTCGATTGGAGAACTTATTGAACTCCAATTTTATCTCCATTCTTTCCAGTTGATCATAAATTTCCCGTTCCAGGAGATGGTTCTGTTCTTTTTCTCTTTTTTGGCGAAAAGTGAATGCCTTATCTATTTTCTCTTTAAAATCAAACCAACGAATCGGTATATTCCGAAATTCTGAATTCGTAAAGAGATGAACGTGAATGGTAATCCGATCTAAAAAAGGCCCACTCAATTTCTTTAAATAATCTCGGATCTGCTTTTTAGAGCAATGACAGATCTTTTGACCCAGATAGTTTCCGCAGGGACAAGGGTTGAGAGCTGCGATCACGGTACAATCGGCTGGGAACGATTCTCTTTGGAAAACCCTAGCATGTTCAATTTTTTTTTCTTCCATTGGTTCTCGCAAAGATTCAATTGCTTTTTCTTTGAACAAAGTCAGTTCATCTAAGAAAAGAATTCCCCCGTGTGCCAAAGTTACCTCGCCAAGAGTTAAGGAATTTCCTCCTCCAACAAGTGCTTGTTCGGTGGTCGTATGGTGAGGTTTTCGAAAAGGTCTAGGTTTCCATTCCCCATTTCTCGTCAACTGGGTGGTGAAAGGGATAACTTCTTTGTTTTCGAAATCTGCCAGTTGCCAATCAGGTTGGATTTGGGAGACAAGCTTCGTAAGTTTGGTTTTACCCGTACCTGGATTACCAATAAGCAAGCAGTGATGACGTCCTAAAACACTATAACACAGACCTGAGAATGCCTTCATTTGGCTGGCTGTTAGGAATTCTTGATCCCATTTTTTCGAAGATTCAATCGAAGGAGGGAAGGAAAAAGATTTTTTTTCTACCGTGTTTTTTAGCTGGGTGATATCGAAGAGAGAGGAAAGAAAAACAAATTTAGCATTCGGAAGGCGCATTTGTTTTAGTTCTTCAGGAACAAGGAAGATCATATCTTCCTCCTTCGGATAGGCCCATAGAAGCTCCAGGAGTTCTCCCGATGCTTGGACCTGACCGGAGAGACTGAGGGAGCCAATGGCAATCAAACGCTCTCCAAAAGGATTCTGCCATTGTCCTGAGGCCAGGAGCAATCCGACTGCGATGGCTAGGTCGAAAAAAGAAACCTTCTTCGGTCGATGGTTCGGGTCCAGATTGACGATGATGGTATCCAACGGGAAAAAAAAGCCCGAAGCTTCCAAGGCGAGTCGAAGGCGGTCCCGCGATTCTTTCGTATTCTGGGAGGCAAGTCCCAAAATTTGGAACATTGGTAGACCTTTTCGAATGCCAACTTCCACGCGTACAAGTAAAACCTCACGACCAGTGCGAGAGAGACTCAGGGTTTCGGATAAGCAAGGAAACATGAATTGACCTTGCTCAGATAGGTTGGGAATTGTCGGTTTTGGAACCGAAAAAAAAATTCGCTTTTCTTTTTTGCAAAATTATGTTCTTTTTTGTTAGAATTCGTTTAGGTCGGTAGGTTGTTTCGCTTCTTCTCTTTAATTATACTTCTTGTTATGTGCAGTTGTTCTCATCGTTTGATTGAGAAAGGTAAATTGCGCGAAATCAATGAATATTATGATGAAAAAGTTTACCTATTGAAGGAAGATTTAAAACTATCCGCAGAGGAAGTTTGGAAAAAAGGGACTCCGGTTCGTCTTTATGTCGAATCAACACCTTCGCTGTTGAAATTGAAAGTTTATCCCGCGAATGAATCGAGGGAAAACTCCACTGGCAAGCTGGCTTCCTACATAATCAACGAAGATGTGAAAAAAAAGAAGTATGAGTTCGAAGACATTGAAATCTGGGTCGCGACCAAATTCCAAGTTTCCGATCAAAAAAACAAAAAAACAAAGAAATAAGTTAGGTTTGGGATGGTTCGATTGTTTCGTTCTTTTGCAGTAGTGACTTTCTTGCTACGAAATTCAAGATATAGGATTTCCCTCTCCGATAATTTCATCGTGGGAATGAAAAGTTATTTGAAGCTGGTATTCTTTTTGGGTTTTGTAGCTGAACTCAGCGCCAATCCTTTCCAAAGGTTTAACGATGAAATCGAAAAAAGCTTGAGTCCTTCTACTTCCTCGGTCTTTAAGATTTTTGGAAACCAAGAGTCTGAAATGCAAAAACTTTTCGAACAAGGCGTAAACACTCAGACAGAAGAAGAAGATGCGCAAGTTGCATCCCTCGATTTCCCGAAATACTTAGATATTTCGCCTGTTGTCAGCAATACAGTGGTGCATGAATCAGGAGTGATCCTAAAAAAATACACGGTAGTAAAGAAAGACACACTCACAAAAATTGCAAAAACCTTTCTTGTCGATGCAGCTAAAATAAAAAAACAAAACGCTCTCACGTCTACCCATTTGAAACTAGGTCAAATTTTAGAGATTCCGGTGCAGATTAAAAATGCATCCGCCTCTCGCGTCATTCGAAAAAAGGTTTTTGTATTGCCTGTTCCTCAGAGTCGAATTACGTCAAGGTTTGGCAGAAGGATCGATCCTTTCAACAAGTACAATCGTGTTTATCACACCGGTTTGGATTTGGCTGCAAAAGTGGGCACCCCGGTCGTTTCCTCGGCAGATGGAGAAGTCATTTTTACGGGTCGCAATGGTGGTTACGGAAATTCGGTCATTATACAGCATAAGAACGGATATAAAACAGTTTACGCGCATTGTTCTCAGATTTTAGTTGAGGTAGGGGAAACGGTAAAGATGGGACGTGTGATTGCGGCGGTCGGAAGGACTGGTACAGCTACGGGAGCACATTTACATTTTGAAGTGTTTCTCAATGGAAAACTCATGAACCCAGAATCTGCCTTGAACATCACAGAAAAATTTGTGACCAAACTTCCAAAATCGGAAATCGCTGGGATTTAGTTAGGGGATGTTCCTCTGAGGAACAAAACTGATGAATTCTATTCTTAACCGCATCCAGAGTAATAAATTTTTTACGCTTGCACCGGCAGTCGTACTATTTTCTTTTTCTCTCGCTTATCTCTCTCGTTTGATCTTACTCTTATTTTTTAGTACAGAGACAGGTACGACTCTTTCATCCTTGCCTAAGCCGAAATTAGCGAAACAAGAAGTGGTCCTGGCGATCTCAACCTACGAAGAGATGGTCACAGGCAACCTCATTCGCGGCATTTTTTATGATCCAACCAAGGCAGATTCGAAATCATTGGATGGGTCCAACCTCGACCCAGAAATCGCCTCTGACAACGGAGATGCCGACCAGATGCTCGTCACCGGGACACTCTCTGGCCACTGGTCCTTTGCTCGGGTTACGATACGAGAAAAGTCTTCGAATGATTCAGAAGAATTTGCCATCGGAGAAATGGTCGGCGGATACAAGGTTCAGGATATTGAGCCTCATTATGTAGTTTTGAAAAAAGGTGGATTGAGCCTGAGAGTGAATATTGGTGAGACTCCAGCGCAAGCCAAAGAAAGACTCCGCCCGAAAGGAGAGGACTCCGTTCCCGCACTTGCTTCTAGCCAAACGGTTCAAAAAGTCCTTTCCAGGGAAGATGTGAATCGTAAATTGAAAGATCCGAACACGATCTATAAGAACGCGAGGTTTGGACCTCATCTCGTAGATGGTAAGATCGAAGGATATAAATTGTACCAGGTGGCAAAGGATCATGTTTTTTATGCGCTTGGTGCAAGAAGTGGCGATATCATCCGTCGAGTGAACGGCATGCCACTCAATGAGACAGAAAAAATGTTAGAAATTTGGTCCTCCGTAAAACAAGCACCTAAAATTACAGTAGATTTAGAAAGACAAGGCAAGATTATCACATATGAATTTATTATCCGGAACTAAAATGAACCGAAACTTTGCAATTCTCGTATTATTTGCTGCCTTCTATTTTTTAGTTACACCCACATTTTCTGAAGACAAAGCAGAAAAGATAAAATCGAAATCTAAATCTTCATCTTCTTCCGAGACAAGCACCTTTACGGCAGACTGGAGAGATACCGAATTGAAAGACTTCTTGATGGGCATGAGTGCCATCATCAAAAAGAACATTTTGATCGATGATTCTGTAAAGGGAAAAAAAGTTACGATCATATCTCAGCGTCGTATAAAAGTAGAAGATGCATTTTCTTTTATGAAGTCTGTGCTTGAGTCCCAGGGTTTTGGTCTCATTGAAGAAAATGATCTGATCAAAGTTGTGAAGATCAAAGATGCACTCGCAAAATCACCGTTAGTGAGAATAGGAAAGGATCCCATTTCCGAAGGTGATATTGGACTGAACAAAACCATTACTCAAATTGTGCCTCTTGAATTTGCAAACGCAAACGAACTCGAACCTATCTTGAAGAGAGTAACCTCACCCGATACTGATATTATAATTCCGAAAAATCAAAATACATTGCTGATGTCAGGTTCTTCTGCGGATATTAATAAATTATTGAAGTTAATTGATAATCTTGACGTGAAACTGGAGGGTCCCGGTGCGATCTCCTCAGCTGGTGATATTCATATTTATACATTAGAATACAATGAAGCAGAAAAATTGGCAGCTATATTGGTGAAGTTGGATATGCCTGAGCCGCCTGCTACTGCACCTTCGCAAGCTCCCGCAGCAGATGGAACGGAACAGAAAGTAATCCCTCCACCAGTTCAACCAGCTAACCAAGCGCAAAGACCAGGTGGAAAACAAGAAAAAATTAAAGCAGTTGCTCATAAAGAATCAAATTCTCTCATCATAACTGCGCTTCCACAAGAGTGGGAGGAAATCAAAAAAATAATAAAAGTTTTGGATTCGGCAAGGAAACAGGTTTTGCTTGAGGTGCTAATTGTAGAGCTAACCTCCACCGATTTGAATGACTTTGGTATCGATTGGCGGTACCAACAGTTGGCTTATGGTCAGTTTAACACTGGACTTGCGGCTCAAGGTGGGGTATTAGACAAAAATGGTCGTCCAACGAATGTCAATACCTTGTCGGGTTTTTCCCTCGGTTTTATCAAACGAGGTGGGGAACAAATCATTGGTATTTTGAATGCAAATTCAACAAATGAAAATTTTAATGTTTTGTCGGCTCCTCAAATCTTAACTTTAGATAACCAAGAAGCCGAGATCAACGTTGGTCAAGACGTACCTGTTCGGACACAGAATAGAAATGCTGGAACAGGTGGAGATAATGCCGTTACTGTGGCGAATTTTGAATATCGTCCAACTGGGATTAAGCTAAAATTTACACCTCATATTAATAAAAATAATCGCATCACTCTTGATCTTTATCAGGAAATAAAAAACGTCGCTGGTATTTCATCAGAGGCAACGGGCGGAAACCCAACGTTTAACAAACGAGATATCAAAACAACTATCGTTGTGGATAATGTGCAAACGATTGTTATCGGTGGGTTGTTGTCGAATGACAAACAAAAGAAAGTTCAAAAAATCCCACTCCTTGGTGAAATCCCTTTGATTGGAAATTTATTTAGAAGATCGACGAACCAGCTTCGTAAGACAAATTTAATGGTTTTTCTAACACCACATATATTAGAGGATAGAGAGAAATCAGATCGAATGACGATACAAAAGAAAAATGAACAAGAACGTATGTCGGACGAGAGAGAAAAGAGACTTCGATGAGAAAAAGTTTGGGACAAATCCTTTTAGAGGATGGCATTCTAACCGCAAAAGACCTAGAAGACATTGCCAAACAACAGGAGAAAACCAATCTCCCGCTTACGCACATCATACAAAAGAAAGGTTTAGCCTCCGAAATTGATATTCTCAAGGCATTGTCTAAACTGCACCGACTCGATTTCATTGAAAAAATTGAGTTCCAAGCCAATGAAACTGTTTATTCAAAAATACCTCTAAAACTCATTCAAAGGTCTAAAATCATACCTTTCGAGATAAAGGGCAATGTCGTGAAAGTTGCGACGAGTGATCCTTCTGATTTGCATCCGATGGATGATATTCGTGCCTTTCTAAATGGTTACGACATCGAATTTGTTTTAACTCCTGAACAAGAGATCATGCGCATCATTCATTCTCAGTTTGATAAATCGACTGCAGAAGCCAAAGAGATGATGGACGAGATGGATGGTTCGTTTGGAGATTTGGCCGACGCATTCGAGTCCGACGCCCTTGATCTTTCTAATGAAGCGCCTATCATCAAAATGGTGAACGTGATATTATCGCAAGCGGTATCAGAAAGAGCATCAGATATTCACATAGAACCTTTCGAAAAAACTTTGATTGTTCGGTATCGAGTAGATGGCATTTTACAGAAAGTTTTATCTCCACCTAAATCCTATTTGGCTGGAATATCCACGCGTATTAAAATCATGTCCAACTTGAATATTGCCGAAAACCGTCTCCCGCAAGACGGTAGAATTAAACTCAGGTTAGCTGGAAAAGATGTTGATGTGCGCGTTTCCATCATTCCGTGTCAATTTGGTGAACGTATCGTAATGCGTCTCTTAAATAAGACTGACCAAAAATATTCGATTTATGGTATGGGGTTTACGGATGAGATTTTAAAGAATTTTAAAGAACTAATCTATAAGCCTTATGGAATTATTTTGGTTACTGGGCCAACCGGTTCGGGAAAATCGACCACCTTATATTCTGCACTTCAGGAAATTAATACTGAAGAAAGAAACATAATCACATGTGAAGACCCAGTTGAATACCAAATTGATGGTATTTCTCAGATGCAGATGAGCGAAAAAATAGGACTGACTTTTGCAGCTGGACTGCGCTCGATTCTTCGGCAAGATCCGGATGTCGTGATGGTCGGGGAGATTCGGGATGAGGAAACAGCGAGAATTTCCATCCAAGCTTCTTTGACTGGTCACTTAGTATTTTCTACACTTCACACCAATGACGCAGCATCTGCCGTGACACGACTTGTCGATATGGGCATCGAGCCTTATTTGATTACTTCCACGGTCCTCGGATTTATGGCTCAACGACTTGTTCGTGTAATATGTAAGTCGTGTAAAGAATCATATAAACCGACCGACAAAGATTTGTTAGGTTTGGGGATTACGCGCAAAGAACTTAAAAACGGAGTTCTTTACCGTGGAAAAGGTTGTCCTGCTTGTCTGAATTCGGGATACAAGGGAAGGACCGGTATCTATGAACTGCTCGTAATGGATGACGATGTGAAAAAAGCAGTTTTGCAAGGTGCAGATGCGAACAAAATCAAAGAGATTGCACTGAAAAATGGACTGGCAACTTTGCGTGATTACGGGAAAATTAAAGTCATAGAAGGCGTAACGACTACGGACGAAGTAGTCCGGGTAGCTTAAAGATGCCACTTTTTACTTATGTTGCATTCAACAAAAAAGGAAAAGAAGAGAAAGGTATTGTTGATGCCAACAATATCCAAGCCGCTCGTACAAAATTAAAAAACAAGGGACTTTACGTCCGTTCTATCGCCGAAGACAGAGAGAAAGAGGAGAGAGATTTATTTCCTTTTTTGACAAAACTTCTGTATCGAATTCCGAGAAAAGAAGTGGGCCTATTCTCCAAAATGTTAGGAACTCTTCTTGGTGCAGGTATTCCACTGGATCGATGTTTAATGTCCATCATTGACCAAGTAGAAAATGTTTACCTGAAAAAAGTGATTATTGAAATGAGAGCGGACATTACGGAAGGCTTGTCCCTTTCAGAGTCTATGAAAAAACATCCTACTGTTTTTCCTGATCAATATCCTTCCCTCATTGCCGTTGGCGAATCAACTGGAAATTATGAAGATACCTTGCATAGGTTAGCTGAGTTGGAAGAAAAGTCTGCTGAGCTAAAATCAAAGGTTCAAGTAGCGATGATTTACCCTGTCATCATGGGTGCTTTATCGCTCGCAGTTTCAGTTTTTTTACTCATTGTTGTTATCCCTCAAATAGAACAATTGTTTGCCTCTTTTAATGCTACCTTACCTTTGATCACAAGAATAGTAATCGGTTTATCTTATTTTTTGACGAATTATTGGTGGTTGATTATCATATCCCTGATCGGTGGATCCTTGGGATTTGCCAAATGGAAGGCGACTGAAAATGGAATCAAAGTTTGGGATCGGTTTTTACTGAAAGTGCCTGTGATCGGTTCCCTTTTAAAAAAAGTCCTCGTTTCCAATTTTGCGAGGAACCTTTCAATCTTGCTTATGAATCGCGTTCCCTTAATTGTTTCATTGAATATAGTGTCGGATGTGGTAAACCATACTGTGTTCCGAGAGGAAATCACCGCCGCCATAATCAAGATCAAGGAAGGGGGAAAACTATCAGATTCCCTGCAAGGTTCACAGATCCTCTCCCAGATGGTCCTGGGGATGCTAAATGCAGGGGAAGCATCTGATAAAGTACCAGAAATGATGACAAAATTATCAGAAATTTATGAAAGTGAAGTTGATACGGCAATAAAATCTTTGACCCAATCTCTAGAACCCATTATGATTTTAGTGATGGGTGGAATCATTTTTACAATCATGGCGGCCATAATGACTCCCATGTACAAACTCACGCAAGAAATTCAAAACATGTAATATTTAGGGGGAATTTGGATATGAAAAAGTTCGGAAAAAATAGAAAATTGAGAGAAGGATTAACATTAATCGAATTAACGGTTGTTATATTGATTATTGGCTCTTTGATGGGAATTCTTTATGCAGGATTTAAAAACTTTGGAAGCGGTAATGACAGTCAGGCCAAATTAAAAGTCCAAAATGATAGTAGAATTTTAGAAATCAAACTTCGAGAGTATTTTGATAAATTTTCGAAATATCCTACAGAAGAACAGGGTCTTCGTGCACTCATTGAAAGACCAGACGACGAAGAAGTGGCCGCTGACTATGAGCCTCTGATTCGTGATAAATCTGTCTTAAAAGATCCTTGGGGCTCTCCGTACCAACTTAAGTACGACGAAAATAATACGTACCAAATCCTTACACTAGGTGCGGATAAAAAAGAAGGTGGTGAGGGTAGAAATAAGGATTTTAATATTTTAGATTCAGAAGATTACCCTACAGCACTTAAATAGATGTTAGCCGAAGGCAGGCTTCTAGCCCGCCGATCTCGAGTTCGATCGGGATTGACAATGGTCGAACTCGTTATCGTCATCATGATCGTAGGTTTCCTTATGGTCTTTGTTGGCGGAATCCTTAGAAATCTTCTGGTTCCCACAACAGAAGATGTGTCTGCGAAATTATCAGAGGCTTTTAAATTTGGAGCAGATAAAGCTCAGTTAACGAATCAAGCTGTCATATTTCGTTATGATTTCGATAAGGCCGAATACCAGTTTTTTAGTCTGAAGAGAGAAGAGGATGGAATCACAGAGGAATCAATTCTAAAAAAAACAAAATTACCTTTTTATTCAAAAATTCTGAAAATACGAGATTTTTCTGGCAAAGTAACTTACCAAGGTAAGTTCAAGATTATTTTTTCGCCGCAAGGAACAACTACCGATCTTTTTATATACTTAGGCAGTGAATCAGAAATCAAAAAAACGATGCAATTGTTTCGTTATTCAGGTAAAATCAAAATTTTTCCAGGTGAATACATTTTGGAAGAACAAAGATCTGATCGAGAAAAAATTTCTTATGGTTTAGATGAACGAGATGAACAAGTTGATACCAATTCGACTACGCCTAAGACACCCCGTTAGGCGAGGTTTTACATTGATCGAAGTAACCATTGGCATGGCAATGGCTGCCGTAGCTATGGTTTATACATATTCAATGATCGCCGATGGAATGAAATACCAGAAGCAGGGTGTACAACTTGCCAATGCCGTGCACTTAGCAAAAATTAAAATGGCCCAAGTCGATTCCTCTACAACAATGACCTCGGATACAACCAAAGGACCAGTCCCTGGATTCCCAGGATATGAATTTATCACAGAAATAAAAGAGGAGGAAATGGATCTTCTGAAACTTGCAGGTGGTCCAGGTGCAGATGCACTCAGAAAAAAAGCACCCAAGGACTTGTTAGGTGATAAAGATGTCGGGTTGAATGATCTCATGAAAAAAACCGGGAAAAGTAAATCATTCGAAACTGGGGGAATTCTAAAAGTATTCCGTGTTAAAGTAACAATCACTTACCCAGACGGTATGAAAAATAAACAATACATTGTCGAAACATTTCGGTCTTCAAAATATTAATGCGTTTACGTAAAGGTTTTACTCTCATCGAAATTTCGATTGTTGTGATGGTGCTCGGAAGCATTTTCACAGGAATTTTTACTGTTTTTTATACCTCGAATCATATCGCTAGAAAGGGTGCATCCGAGAAAGGGGCCAATCGAAAGGATATTCTTTATGCAGTTGAAAATGTTCGCTCTAGCATTGCCAGGACATATTTTATCGATAACCAAAGGCGAGTCTTGTTTGTTGGAAAATCGGATGGGGTAGCCGGGGAGCGTAACGATCGGATTGTATTTTGCTCTTCCAACCCAAATGCCGAAGAAGAAGACAGTGCTTCCGTGAGAGAAGTCTCCTTTTATTTGAGGCGAATGGACAAACCCAAAAGACCAGACCTATACTACCTCATCAGAAGAGAAGACGAGATGGTAGACAATTTTCCGACCCAAGGCGGAATCGAGCATATACTTCTTGAAAACGTTAAGAGCTTTCAATTAAAATACTCTGAACGAGGGGATAAATGGATCGAGGATTGGAATTCCCGTACGACCAAAAAAATCCCGAGACTTGTTAGAATTGAGATTATCTCCTTAGTTGGAAACGCATTTTTAAAATATGAATCACTCGCACATCCGGTTATACTCTTTAAATAGGCGCAAACGCGGTGGTTTCATGGTCCTTGTGCTCATCATGGCACTTGGCTCGGCCTCCCTTTTCACAGCGAGTAAATTCTTTCAGGATGCGGCAACAGAATACCAGATAGCCAAAACCCAAGCCGACGGTTTCCGCGCTCATATGCTAGCCAAAGCAGGTTTTATGGGAGCAATTGGGGCACTTAAAAAAATACCTGAGGAAGTCTTATATCAGTCCGGTCTAGCACTTGATCCTCCGCCGATTCCGCTTGGGGGAGGTGTGATCTATTATACAATGAGTCCAGAAGACGGCAAAATCAATGTGAATTCTCTAATTAAGATTTATGACGACCAACCGAACCAAAGATCCATCGAAATGATGACCCGACTTTTCAATCAGTTTGGTTTGAAACGGGAGTTGATTTTTCCGATTTTGGATTGGGTTGACGAAAATCATACAGAAACAGGTGGGGGGGCAGAGCAGTACTATTATACGAGACTGAAACCCCCTAGGAAAATCAAAAACGCACCTCTTTATAGTCTTTCCGAAATCTTAAATATCAAAGGTTACGACAGGGCAACCGTATACGAATCTTTGAAGCCGAAGGACTTTGATAAAAATAATTCCAAGGCATTTTTAACCGAAGAAGAAAGAGCTTTAAGATCCGATAAAGACTATGTGCTGTCGAACAACATCACTGCCTATTTGCCTGCCGGTGATTCTTATGATGACAGAATCAATATCAATACCGCACCTTATTTTGTATTGATGTCACTTTCAGATTTCATGACGAAACAAGCAGCGATGAAGATTCTGAAGCTAAAACTGCAAAAAGGTGGATATATTAAGGAACTTAAAGATCTTGAAAATGAACCAGAATTTCAAGTGAAAACTTCTGGAGAATTAACTCTTTATAAAGAGTTAGCTGGAGAAGGAACAGAAGTCTCTGGTGGTAGGATCAAAACTAAAGGAGAGGTATATAAAATTACTGGTGTTGGAATCATTAAGGATAAAGTCATTCGAAAGGTTACTGGACTCTTTGATTTAACCAACAATCAGATGTTATACTATACGGAAGATTAAATATGTTATCATTTGATCAATATCTAGCAATCGACTACGGAAGTACTTTATTAAAAGGAGTCCTTTTTAAAAAGGTACTCGGAAAGGTCACTATCTTACGTACTGAAAGTTTACCAGTTGTGCGATTAGACGAAAATGAAGGAGATCCGTATGAATACAATATCGTTCGTTTTATACAGTCTTTTTTCCCAGAGGAAGACCGGTTTTTATTAAATTTAGGCATTCATAATTTATTTGTTCGAGATTTAAATATACCCTTAACGACCGAGAAGGCGATACAAGAAGTTCTACCTTTTGAAGTAGAAAATTTAGTTCCTTATCCAATGGAGGAACTTGAAGTCATCGGGAAAATATGGAAAGTCGGTAAAGACTCTTCAGACTTAATTTGTTTTAATGTTCACCATTCCGAATTGGATAGGGCTCTGAAACCTTTTGCCAAAGGCGATTTACAATTATCTTGCTTATCACTTGATTCATTTGTCATTTCATCTATAATTTCCAAACATCACAATTTACTCATTCACGAGAAGACAGTTTTACAATTAGATATCGGTGGAAAATATTCTATTTTAAATATCGTTCATGATGGTAAATTAAGACACACTCGACAGATATATTTAGGTGGCCAAGAGATAACTGACGATATATCGAAATTATTGAAAGTTGATTTCAATACTGCAGAAGAGATAAAGCAGGCAATGCAGTTTTCAATTTTTAGTTCAGAGGAGAATACGGAAGTAGAACAAAAGTTTCTCTCCCGATTTCCTGTTTCTGCGCTCCAGCTAAAAAATATAAAAAAACTAATTCAGACAAAAATTGAAGCCGTCATTCATGAGATAGAAAATAGTATTTTTTCGCTTAATGAACAAGAACGACCTTCTTTGATTTTACTTTCTGGCGGAGGCAGTTTATTCCCAGGCCTTGTGGAACATGTCCAAACGCGATTGAATCTTCCCGTAAGTCGTTATGATTTCTTAGGTATCTCTAATCCAACTCTTGTCACGGCTGTAGGAACAGGAATTCATTTTGAGTCTAGAAATCAGGTCAATTTTCTAGGGACAGGATTTGCTAAACGGATCAACTCCAATCGTTTTCGCATTGGTGCCTTTAAACCGCATCTTATACTAGTCGGCATTTCGCTTATATTACTATTAGGTGTTTTTGTTATCGGGATAGTTCTTGATAATCGAAAAATCAGTGCGAATAAGAGAATTCTCGCTGAAAAATTCAAAAACGGAATCGGTGGTGATATAGCCGATGATGAAGATGTTCTCACAACCGCTGCCGCTAGATTAAAAGCAGAAAAAAAGAAAACTGAAATCTATCGATTGTTTCTATCAAAAGAAAGCATCCTAGACTTGATAAATGAAATATCAGAACAATTTCCAAGCACGGAAGCACTTCCTTTTGTGTTGGATCAATTTAATTTCGAAGAAAATGAAATTCAGATTTACGGTCGCGTCAACGAATTTGGTGAAATCGGAACGATCCAGGCAGCTCTCGAAAAATCAGAAAAATTTACTAACATACAGGTATTGAATAAAAGGCTCATAACTGGTGTTAATAAACTAAAAGTTAGTTTTAAAATTAAAATGGACCTTGTGATTCCAAAGGATGAAAACTAATGTTAGATCGACTCAATGATAGAGAACGCATTCTTGTCTTTGGTACCGGCGCATTCGTAACGCTACTAGGAATTTACACAATACTTTCTCTGTTTGTTGATTTAAGAAATAGCCTTACAGAAGAGATATACGAAACTAGATCGCAATCGACTCAATTGGACCGTATCATTCGTGAATACAATTATTTAAAAAGTCTTCAAACTGGTGGAAGTGAAGAAGATGTCAGTGTTATGTATTCGAAACTTGATCAAATTATGGTTCGGTACAATTTAAAAGATAAAGTTCAGACGATGAAGGATTCTACCACTGTAATTCGAAAGGATTATAGTAAAATTACCATTGACGTGTCTTTTCGATCTGTTCTACTACAGGATGTCATAAAGCTAATTTATGATATAGAAAAAAATAAACAAGTCCAAGCCAAAGTTGATTATCTTACTTTTCGGAAGCCTTTTGCAGAGAAAGAAGTTTATGACGTCAACTTGAAAGTTTCATCGTACAGTAGAATTTCAAAAGGAAAGTGATCGTGGCCAGAGAAAAGGAATTGGAATCAAAAGTCGAAGAGGAAGAGTATTTAGAAGAAGAGATACTTGAATCATTGTTAGAAGATGATTTACAAAACGATGAAGACATAGAAGAAATTGAAGAGGAAGCCAGCTTAAATTCGAAAAAAATTTTAATCCTGATCGGTCTTGGTTTTATATCCTTCATTCTATTTTTACTTTTTACTTTTCCTTTAGATGAAATGGTCAGGTCCATTCTCGTTGAGTCTTCTCGCGACTCTGGAATGGTGATCGAAGCAAAAGAAATTCATTTTCCGATTCTTGGTCGAAAATCCTTTGATTCGTTTTCCATTCAGTTCTCGAACGGTACAGTTCTGAAAGCAGAGGAGCTCAGTGTCGCAGTTTCCGTTTTGGGACTTTTGAACCAGAGAGTGGACGGGGATGCGGATGTTGGTTTTTTTAAATACGATGCAGGTGATTTGTCACTTCAAATCCGATCGATTTCGTTTCCTCTACGAATTGCATCCATTGAGGATAAGATTACAAAATGGAATGGGGAGGGTGAAATCGAGTTCTCTGGTGGAAAATTTTTTGAATCTCCGGAGATTCCGATGATTGGGAGCCTGAAGGGACAAGAGATCAAAAAGGGTTCCATTCATTTTAAAATTCGATCCGGAAAGTTGCTGATTGAGAAAGGAATGATCGAGTCCTCCATTGCCAAAATTCAATTCCAAGGAGTGATCCGACTTTCCGATACAATCCACCTCTCACAACTTGATTTGAAATTATGCGCTACACTCAATGATAAATTCGCATTGGAAAGACAAGATATCGCTGGTTTGGCGACACTATTGCCACAAGAAAATGGAAAGATGTGTGTACCAGTTCGAGGTTCGATTTCGGCACCCAAAGTGGATATTCCGAATTTAAATCAATTTGGAAATTCCAATGGCATCCAAATCGAACCGGCCAATCCTCCCTTGGAAAATGGAAATACCCTCAATACTACACCTGCAAATTAAAAAAAAAGCCTACCGTAACAGGTAGGCTTTTTACCCAGCTTTTCAGCCGCTTTGATTTCATCCTTTACGAGCAGCCAGTTGTCGCCCCACAGGAGATACATTTCAAACAAGCTCCGTTTCTAACCATCTGGAAAGAACCACATTCGGTACACGAATCACCAGTATAACCTTTGATTCGAGCTTCCGCAATGTTTCTGAGTGTCTCAGCCGCTGTTGCTGTTGTTCCAGGACCCGCGCCTACAGTCACACTTGTTAGTACAGGTTCTGGGGTTTTTTCAGACAAAGCACTTTTCATCGAAAGGGTAGGAATTGGCAACGGTGTTTTAGTTCCGTTGCTGACTTGCTTTCCCAGTGTATCTTCTTTCGGAGTTTCTGCCTTACGACCGACTTCATCTGTTCTTAAGTCTTCAGGAGATACTTGTGCAAGGTCGTATCTTCCTAGATAGGTAATCGCTAATTCTCTGAAGATATAATCGATCACAGAAGTTGACATCTTAATGTGAGGATTTCCAGAGACCATTCCATTTGGCTCAAATTTGAAGAATGTAAATGCTTCTACAAATTCTTCCAGAGGAACTCCGTGTTGGAGACCGAGTGAGATCGCGATTGCGAATGCGTTCATAAGGGAGCGGAAGGCCGCTCCTTCTTTGTGCATATCAATAAAGATCTCGCCTAATTGGCCATCCTCATATTCTCCTGTGCGAAGATAAACTTTATGTCCGCCTACCATGGCCTTTTGCGTATAACCTGCCCGGCGATGAGGAAGTTTTCTTCTTTCAGAGATATATTTATAGACCAATTTTTCTGCGACTTCGGTTACCGATTTTGGCATGGAAGCAGCTAGAGGTTTGTCTTCCTCTTCATCCTCGCCAATCGCACTTAACAGTTGATAAACAGAATTGAGTGGTTGGGATAATTTAGATCCATCACGATAAAGTGCATTCGCCTTTATCATTACTTTCCAAGACATCAGGTAAGCATTTTTAACATCATCAATGGTCGCTTCCTCAGGAAGGTTGATCGTTTTCGAAATGGCACCTGAGATGAAAGGCTGAGCAGCGGCCATGATTCGAATATGGGACTGATAGGATAAAAATCTTTTTCCATACTTTCCACATTTGTTAGCACAATCAAATACTGGGAGATCCTTCTCTTTGATATAAGGTGCGTTTTCGATGGTCATAGTTCCGCAAACATAATCATTCGCGAGGTTGATGTCTTCGGTTGTAAAACCGAGGAAATCTAGGAGATTGAAGCTGGCACTATTGTAAACTGTAGGATCAATTCCCAATGTTTTTGCGAAAAAATCTTCACCTAGCGTGTATTTGTTGAAGGCAAACTGAACATCAAAAACAAAAGGCAGCTGTTTTTCTAATTTCTCTAGAATTTCTTCGGTAAAACCTTTTTCTTTGAGTCTGGCTGTATTTACTCCGGGTGCTCCATTGAAAGTGGCATGTCCTTTGCAATAGTTTACAATCGCATCTTGTTCTGTTTGGGAATAACCTAATTTTTTAAGTGCCAATGGAACACACTGGTTGATGATTTTGAAGTAGCCACCACCTGCCAATTTTTTATATTTTACGAGAGCAAAGTCAGGTTCAATGCCTGTCGTATCACAGTCCATTACCAATCCAATCGTGCCAGTTGGTGCGATGACTGTAACTTGTGCGTTTCGATAGCCATATAAATTGCCTAGTTCGAGTGCTCTATCTGAATCTTCCTTCGCTGCATCCAGAAGGTAACTTGGAAGATAAGAGGGGTTGATTCCAATCGGTGTGATCGTGAGTCCTTCGTATTCTTCCTTCGGTGCGTTGTAAGCTGCCTTTCTATGGTTTCGAATCACGCGAAGCATATGCTCTTTGTTTTTTTCGTAACCCTCGAATGTTCCGAGTTCCTTGGCCATTTCGGCAGATGTGGCATAAGCAGTCATGTGCATGATGCTCGAGATCGCTCCCGTGACAGCCATTGCTTCCGAACTATCATATGGGATGCCCATCACCATCAGAAGTGAGCCAAGATTCGCATAACCCAAACCCAATGTTCTAAATTTATAAGAGAGTTCTGCAATTTCCTTTGACGGAAATTGTGCCATCAAAACTGAGATTTCGAGGATAATGGTCCAAATCTTATTCAAATAACGATACCCTTGTACATCAAAACTTCCATCTTCTTTGAGAAATTTCACAAGGTTCGCAGAAGCTAAGTTACAAGCAGTATTGTCTAAAAACATATATTCAGAACACGGATTCGATGCATTGATCGAACCATCTTCTGGGCAGGTATGCCATTCATTGATTGTTGTGTGATATTGAGTACCAGGATCTGCAGAACTCCAAGCCGCATTGGAAATTTTTTCCCAAAGGTCCCGAGCACGAACTGTTTTTGCTGGTTTCGGTTCCCGAGATTCTCGGGATGCTTTTTCTTTTTCCGTTCTGTTGAAAAGGTGGAAGGGGAGGTCTTTCTCAACTGCTTCCATGAACTCATTGGTGATTCGAACTGAGTTATTGGAATTTTGTCCCGAAACAGTGTTATAAGCTTCTGATTGCCAATCCGTTGTCAGTTCTTCAAAAAGAATATCTTTGTAACCTTGTTTAGAAAGATCTAATACTCGTTTGATATAATTGTCAGGAATAAATGATTTTCGTGCTTTTTGAATCGCTGATTTCAGCATTCCATTTGCCAGAGGGTCGTATGCTTTCTCTTCCCCAAGTGTTTGTTTCGCTTGGTTGCATGCCGCCATGATTTCATTTAACAATCGATTGTTGAGAATTGACCCAGTGACAAGCGAAGCGACCTTTTTTTCTTCTTGTACTTTCCAATCAATAAATTCTTCAATGTCTGGGTGATCCATATCTAAACAGACCATTTTGGCAGCGCGTCGAGTGGTACCGCCAGATTTGATCGCCCCTGCAGCTCGATCGCCAATTTTTAAGAAAGACATCAGACCTGAGCTTTTTCCACCGCCAGAAAGCGATTCATTTCCGGCTCTGATATTCGAAAAATTAGTTCCCGTTCCAGAGCCATATTTGAATAAACGAGCTTCTCGAACCCAGAGGTCCATGATTCCGCCTTCATTGACTAAATCGTCATCTACAGATTGAATGAAACAAGCATGAGGTTGCGGGTGTTCATAAGAAGAATTAGATCGAACAAGTTTTGCTGTTTTTGGATCTACATAATAATGGCCTTGTGATTTTCCATCGATGCCGTAAGCCCAATGCAGACCAGTATTGAACCACTGCGGTGAGTTAGGTGCTGCCATTTGGCTTGCCAGCATATAAGCCGTTTCTTCATAAAAAATGCGAGCGCTTTCTTCGTCTGTGAAGTAGCCATGTTTGTAACCCCAGTAGGTCCAGCAGCCGGCAAGACGATGAAAAACTTGTTTCGAATCTGATTCACCGATAAACCGATCTTCAGGCTTTAAAGCACTGAGTTTTTCCTCATCTGGGACTGATCTCTGCAGCCACTCGGGGATGCCTTTTTCAGAAACTTTTTTGAGATACTTGGGAACACCTTTTCTTCGGAAATATTTTTGTGCAATGATGTCAGTTGCGACTTGGGACCAAAATTCAGGCACTTCAATATCTGGTGCTTCGAATACAGCTGAACCATCTGGATTCGTTATTTTAGAATCTCGTTTCACCCAAACAATATTGGGATAAAGCCCAGAATTTTCCTTAGTAAAATGCCTCTCAATTTTCATGCAAACCCCATCGCAACAACTTGAATTCTTTCTATTGAACCGTAACGGAACCGATACGGATTATGTCACAATATAGGTATCCAAAGATTGAAACATTCATTTTTTCACGCAGTCCCTCCGGTGATTTCATTTTTTTTCATTCCTAAAAGGAATTACGTCACATAAATTTGATTTGACCCTGGAGGTCCTTTTTTTATGATGTCCACAGAGTTTGGTTATTCCCCTTTAGCTCAGTCGGTAGAGCAAATGACTGTTAATCATTGGGTCGCTGGTTCGAGCCCAGCAGGGGGAGCCAAATTGTGATTTCACTTCCTACTTTGAATCGTCTCTCGGATTCTGCTTCCTTAGATCTCCATTTTTTCTGCAAACAAGGCTGTTTTTGGCTTTTATCCCTTTTCTCTGTCTTTTTTTTTCCTATCTCATTGGACTTGGATGCGGAGGAACGTCTGACTGAGACGAGTCAGGCCGTTTTTGTCCTTCCCACACCATTCTCGTCGCAAGCAACCATGAGATTGTATGAAGTTCGAAACGGTTTGTGGGAAAAAGTAGGAAAGGATTGGAAAGTTGCTGTGGGAGCAGCAGGGATTCTACCGAAGGAAATCAAGGTGGAAGGAGACGGTGCCACACCAGATGGTATCTATCCGATAGAACGAGCCTTCGGCTATCAAAAACGAACCAAAACGAATCTTCCATATCGGAAATTATCAAAAAAAGACATTTGGGTCGATGATCCAAATTCAAAATACTACAACCAGTATCTACCGGGAAAACTTGGAAAAATAGAAGGAAAAAGTGTTTATAACAAT
>Ga0209277_10000058_pt1 | contig 57897 bp, 49 predicted proteins | sample JI81AbrownDNA_FD_187503 | JGI IMG/M metagenome (GOLD analysis project Ga0209277, IMG submission 187503) | Wastewater effluent complex algal communities from Wisconsin, to seasonally profile nutrient transformation and Carbon sequestration -... | ecosystem: Engineered > WWTP > Effluent > Algae... | reverse complement strand
ACAAAGGTGCGGTACAGCGTGAAGGGCAGGTCAATCACTGCATTGACCACGGCAAACGCGGCCAGCAGCGCCACCTGCTGTGCAATGCCCGGTGTCATCCACTGCGCCAATCCCTGGTTGAGCTCCGACAGTGCGCCCAGCAGCGTCCAGGCCAGTGTGACCGCTGTGCCCCAGGCCAGTTCGAGCAAGCCCAGGCGACCCTGGGCGATGGTGTAGTCGGCAGCCTTCTGATGGGCGTCGAGCGTGATGCGGTCTGCAAATGCCGCAGGCACTGCACTGCGATGCTGCGCCACATGGTGTATCTGACGTGTCGCCAGCCAGAATTTGAGGAGCACGCTGCCCAGCAGGGCGATGGAAAATGCCACGGTCATGGCCAGGGAGAACGTAGGTACGGAAGCAGGGTCTGTCATGGCGCCCGAGTGTAGGTCATCGGCGACAATCGCCCCATGGACGCACCGAACACCCCTTTGAGCAAATCTGACAAAAACCTGGTCTGGCTGGACTGCGAAATGACCGGTCTGAATCCGGACGTGGACCGCATCATTGAAATCGCAGTCATCGTGACCGGCCCCAATCTCGAAAACCGTACAGAAGGCCCGGTACTGGTCATCCACCAGAGCGATGCGCAGTTGAACCTGATGGACGCCTGGAATAAGGGCACCCACGGCAAGAGCGGGCTGATTGACAAGGTCAAAGCATCCATCACGACCGAAGAAGAAGCACAGGAACAGCTGATTGCGTTCCTGGGGCAGTACGTGCCTGCCAATGGCTCGCCCATGTGCGGCAACTCCATCGGACAGGACCGCCGCTTTCTGGTGAAGTACATGCCCAAGCTGGAGGCGTTCTTTCATTACCGCAATCTGGACGTGAGCACGCTCAAAGAGCTGTCCAAACGCTGGAAGCCCGAAATTTATGCGTCGTTCAAGAAGCAGCAGCGCCACACCGCGCTGGCTGACGTGCATGAATCCATCGACGAACTGGAACACTACCGCACCCACTTTCTGAAGGTGAATTAGGTAGAAACCCGAATGTGTGCCATAATCATGGGCTTCGCTGCACATTGCGGCGATGATTTGTACATCTCCCTTCATTCACCGGGCTCGCCAATCTGGCGGTAATGGCCCCAAGCACTGAAAAAACCCTTTACGGGTCAGAGCAGGTTCTGTTTGATGGTTGATGTTTTTTAACCATTGACGGAGCAGTCGCACAACCTGCGGCGCTCGCGTGTGAGAAAAAATATGACTGACGCTTTTGAAGTGACAGGCGAATTTGCGCCTGCCGAATCCCTTTCCCATTCTGATGCCCATTCCATGGAAGCAACCGTAGCCCTTGCCGGCAACGAAGCCGATGTGGCTGTGTCCGATGCTCCTGAGGCCCCCGAAGTGCCCAACGGATTTGTCGAACTGGGCCTGGCCAAAGAACTCGTTGCTGCCGTGAAAGACCTGGGCTACACCCAGCCCACCACGGTTCAGCTCAAGACCATTCCGTTGGCTTTGCCCACCAGCAGCGCTGCGCAAAAAGACGGTTACATCGACCTGATGGTGTCCAGCCAGACCGGTAGCGGCAAGACCGCTGCCTTCCTGCTGCCTGTGCTGCACACCTTGCTGGCCCAATTGGCTTCTGCTGAAGCTGCCGAGCGCGCCGAATACGAGCAAGCCTGTGCTGACGCTGCCGCCAAAGGCGAGCCCGCACCCAAACGCACTAAGCGCAAAGACCCCACCAACCCCCGCAATTTCAAGGCACCGACTCCCGGCGCCCTGATCGTTTGCCCCACCCGCGAACTGGCACAGCAGGTGGCGCATGACGCCATCGATCTGGTGCAGCATTGCCGTGGCCTGCGCATTGCCAACATCGTAGGCGGCATGCCCTACCAGTTGCAAATCGCCAAGCTGCAAAACGCCAACCTGGTGGTGGCTACGCCCGGCCGCCTGCTGGACCTGCAACGTTCGATGCAGATCAAGCTGGACCAGGTGCAATTCCTGGTGGTGGACGAAGCCGACCGCATGCTGGACCTGGGCTTCTCCGACGACCTGGCTGAAATCAACCAGCTCACCATCGACCGCAAGCAGACCATGATGTTCAGCGCCACCTTCGCGCCGCGCATTCAGCAACTGGCTGCCCGCGTGATGCGCGAACCCCAGCGCGTGACCATCGACAGCCCGCAGGAAAAGCACGCCAACATCAAGCAGGTGCTGTTCTGGGCCGATAACGCCCACCACAAGCGCAAGCTGCTGGACCACTGGCTGCGTGATGCTTCCATCAACCAGGCCATCGTGTTCGCCAGCACCCAGATCGAGTGCGACGGACTGGCCGGTGACCTGCAGCAAGCCGGCTTTGACGCCGTGGCTCTGCACGGTGCTCTGAGCCAGGGCCTGCGTAACCGTCGCCTGATGGCCTTGCGCCAGGGTCAGGTGCAGGTACTGGTTGCCACCGACGTGGCAGCACGCGGTATCGACGTGCCCACCATCACCCACGTGTTCAACTACGGTTTGCCCATGAAGGCCGAGGACTACACCCACCGCATTGGCCGTACCGGCCGTGCAGGGCGTGACGGCATTGCCGTGACTTTCGCCGAGATCCGTGACCGCCGCCGTATTTTCGACATCGAAGCCTATACCCGCCAGCACTTCAAATCCGAAGTGATTCCTGGCCTGGAGCCGCAACAGCGTTTCCCCGAAGCACGTCCCGGTACCGGCGCCAGCTTTGGCGGCCGTGGCAACCATGTAGCGGATCGCCATCCCCCGCGTGACCGCAAGTTCAGCAACGGCCCCCGTGAAGGTGGCTTTGGTGGCGGTGGTGGAGCTCCCCGTGGTGGCTTTGGCGACAAGTCGCGTGACTTTGGCGGCGCTTCGCGCGAAGGCTTCAGCTACGAGCGCAAGGGTGGTTTCAACGACCGCTTTGCCGGTGGCCGTGGTGAAGGACAGGCGCCCCGTGGCGATTTCAATGCCCCACGTGGTGACTTCGGTGCACCGCGCGGTGATTTCAACGCACCCCGCGGAGACTTTGGTGCCCCCCGTGGTGACTTTGCTCCCCGCCGTCCGACCCTGGGCAAGCCCGCTTTCGGTGGCAAGCCCTCCGGCTTTGCCAAGCCGGGCAATGGCGGCAAGGTGTTTGTGCCGCGTGACGCCAAGAAGCGTCCCGCACGCAACGCAGACTGATCTGCGTCGAAACGGATAGAAAAAAAGGCCTCGCAAGAGGCCTTTTTTATTGGGCGCTACCCCAAGGACTGTGTGGGTTCGCGGTGAAACTTGTCAGTGGCTACAGACGCATCTCACACCATGCCATTGCGGCTGGCCAGTTCCACAAACAATCCGGAGTGGTCCAGGTCGGCAAGGCCATGCTCTACGCCTTGCGCGTAGAGTTGCTCAAACAGGGTGGTGATGGGGGCCTCAAAACCAATCTCGCTGGCGGTACTGAGCGCGTTGCGCATGTCCTTGAGCTGCACGGTCATCTTGCCGCGTGGAGCAAAGTCGCGGTCCACCATGCGCTGGCCGTGCACCTGCAGAATGCGGCTGTCGGCAAAGCCGCCGGTAATCGCTTCTTTGACCCTGGCCATGTTGGCGCCTCCTTTTTCGCACATCAGCAGTGCCTCGGCCACGGCGCCAATGGTCACGCCCACAATCATCTGGTTGGCCAGTTTGGCCAGCTGCCCGGAGCCGGTGGGGCCCACATGCGTGGCGCGGCCAAAGACCTTGAATACCGACTGTGCGCGTTCGAAACTCGCTGCCTTGCCGCCCACCATGATGGCCAGCGTACCCTGGTCTGCGCCCAGTGTCCCGCCGGAAACCGGGGCGTCCAGGTACTGCAGTTGCAGCTCGCTGAGCCGCGCAGCATGGTCGCGCGCTTCGGCGGGCTTGATGGACGACATGTCGATCACCAGGCTGTCCTTGCGCATCGCCGCGGCTGCGCCCAGGTCGAACAGCACCTGGCCCACCACACTGCCGTTGTCCAGCATGGTGATGACGACTTCGGCATCGCGGACCGCGTCGGGGGCCTTGGTATGCACGGTGGCGCCGAACGACGCCAGCGGCTCCGCTTTGGCCGGCGTACGGTTCCAGACGTGCACCGCATGTCCGGCCTCGCACAGGCGGCGGGCCATGGGATAGCCCATCAGGCCAATGCCTAAAACAGCAATTTTCATGGGTACTCCAGCTAGTCCTGCAACGATAGCGCCGTGCGGATGCACCACAAGAGTGAATGCCCGGGTTTTGCTGTCGTCTGGCTGACTACATCAGCAGGTGTTCGCCCGCATTGTCGCCGCCGAGGGTGACGTAATTCACCTTGCGGATGTCCATGAGCTTCTTGCCGCCGGAGTAGCTGATGGAGCTTTGCACGTCCTGCTCCATCTCGATGAGCGTGTCGGCCAGCTTGCCCTTGATGGGCTCCAGAATGCGCTTGCCTTCCACGTGCTTGTATTCGCCCTTATTGAAGTCGCTGGCCGAGCCGTAGTATTCCTTGTACAGCTTGCCGTCCACTTCCACGGTCTGGCCGGGGCTCTCTTCATGGCCCGCAAACAGCGATCCGATCATGACCATGGTGGCGCCAAAGCGGATGCTTTTGGCAATGTCACCGTGGTCGCGGATGCCGCCATCGGCAATGATCGGCTTGGTGGCCACGCGTGCACACCACTTCACCGCCGACAGCTGCCAGCCGCCGGTGCCAAAGCCGGTCTTGAGTTTGGTAATGCAGACCTTGCCGGGACCAATGCCCACCTTGGTGGCATCAGCGCCCCAGTTTTCCAGGTCGATCACCGCCTCGGGCGTGGCCACGTTGCCGGCAATGATGAAGGTCGATGGCATCTTGCCCTTGAGGTAGACGATCATGTCCTTCACGCTGTCGGCGTGGCCGTGCGCGATATCGATGGTCACGTACTCGGGTGTCAGGCCCAGTGTGGCCAGCGTGTCCACCGTCGCGTAGTCGGGCTTTTTGACGCCCAGGGAGATCGACGCATACAGGCCCTTGGCCTTCATGTCCTTGACGAACTGCACGTTGTCCAGGTCAAAACGGTGCATCACGTAGAAGTAGCCGTTCTGTGCCAGCCAGACGCAGGTGGCTTCATCCACCACGGTTTTCATGTTGGCGGGCACCACCGGGATGCGGAATTTGCGGCCGCCGAGCTCCACGCCCGCGTCACATTCGGATCGGCTTTCCACGCGGCATTTGCGTGGCAGCAGAAGGATGTTGTCGTAGTCAAAAATTTCCATGGCCCAAGCTCCTGTTCCTGTTTCAAGAAAGTAGTTTCAAACAAACGCGGGGCGCTTGGACTGGTACCGGCCATAAAAAAACCGGGTGCCAATTGCTTGGGCCCGGTGCTTGATTGTATACACCTTGCGGATTGTTGTGGTGGATCAGGGTGGCAGTGCGCTTTGCTGCGTGTCCCCCGCCCGCTTTGCGGGCTCCTCCTTTACCTACGCAAAACGCACTGCCACCCTGATCCGCTTACGTAATTGGGTTGCGTGCCTACGCAAAAAGCGCCGATAGCGACAGAGAGTTTGGGCTGGGTGTTCTGCGTAGGTAAAGGAGGAGCCCGAAGGGCGGGGGACACGGAGCAGAGCACGCAGCCAGAACGCTCCGCGACGATGCTTTCTACAATGGCTCCATGTCTCTTTTTTCCGCCACCGACCACGCGTCACAGTCCCCGTTGCTTGCCACCCTCAACCCCGAGCAAAGCGCCGCCGTCACGCTTCCCGCAGAGCACGCGCTGATCCTGGCCGGTGCGGGGTCGGGCAAGACGCGGGTGCTGACCACCCGCATCGCCTGGCTGCTGCAAAACGGCTATGTGTCGCCCGGGGGCATTCTGGCGGTGACGTTTACCAACAAGGCCGCCAAGGAGATGATGACGCGGCTCAGCGCCATGCTGCCGGTGAATGTGCGCGGCATGTGGATTGGCACCTTCCACGGCCTGTGCAACCGCTTCCTGCGCGCACACTACAAGCCTGCAGGGTTGCCGCAGGCGTTCCAGATTCTGGATACCCAGGATCAACTCTCCGCCATCAAGCGGCTGTGCAAGCAGTTCAAAATCGACGACGAGCGCTTTCCGCCCAAGCAACTGATGTGGTTCATTGCGGGTTGCAAAGAGGAGGGGCTGCGTCCCAAGGATGTGGTCGCCAGCGACCCGGACACCCGCAAGAAGGTCGAGGTGTACCAGCTCTACGAAGACCAGTGCCAGCGCGAAGGTGTGGTGGACTTTGGCGAACTGATGCTGCGCAGCTATGAGCTGCTGCGCGACAACGACCCCATTCGCGAGCACTACCAGCGCCGTTTTCGCCATATCCTGATTGACGAGTTCCAGGACACCAACAAGCTCCAGTACGCCTGGATCAAGATGATCGCGGGACTGGGGCAGGGCGCGAGCCCCGATGGTGCTGGCGGTGCCGTGCTGGCGGTGGGCGACGATGACCAGAGCATCTATGCCTTCCGCGGTGCGCGTGTGGGCAACATGGCCGACTTTGTGCGCGAGTTCCGGGTGCAGCACCAGATCAAGCTGGAGCAAAACTACCGCAGTTACAGCAATATCCTCGACAGCGCCAACGCGCTTATCAGCCACAACAGCAAGCGCCTGGGCAAGAATCTGCGCACCGACCAGGGCGCCGGCGAGCCTGTGCGCGTGTACGAGGCGCCCAGCGATTTTGCCGAAGCGCAGTGGATGGTCGACGAGATGAAGCAACTGGTGCGCGACGATGTCGAGCGCAAGGAAATTGCTGTGCTCTACCGCTCCAACGCGCAGAGCCGGGTGATTGAGACTGCACTGTTCAATGCGGGCATGCCGTACCGGGTGTACGGCGGCCTGCGCTTCTTCGAGCGGGCCGAGATCAAGCACGCGCTGGCGTACCTGCGCCTGCTGGAGAACCCCAACGACGACACCAGCTTCATGCGGGTAGTGAATTTTCCAGCGCGTGGCATCGGGGCGCGCAGCATCGAGCAGCTGCAGGACGTGGCCCGTGCCACCGGCTGCTCGCTGCACGATGCAGTGAGTGCGCTGACGGGCCGGGCCGGCACGCTGATCGCCAGCTTTGTAGCCAAGCTCGATGTGCTGCGCGAGCAGACCGTGGGCATGAACCTCAAGAACATCATCCAGTTGATGCTGGACCACAGCGGTCTGCTGGACCACTACCGCAATGACCGTGAGGGCGAGGACCGCCTCGAGAATCTGGACGAACTGGTCAACGCTGCCGAGAGCTTTGTCATGCAGGAAGGCTTCGGGCGCGAGGCACCGGGCATGGTGCCGCTGGTGAGCGCCCCCGAGGCGCTCACCCAGAGCCCAGCCAGCCAGGGGCTGACAGGAGATGCCCTGACGGCAGCCAATGCCGAGTTTGGCGATACGGGGGAGACCCTCTCGCCACTGCAGGCCTTCTTGACCCACGCGGCGCTGGAGGCTGGCGACAACATGGCTGCGGCCGGTCAGGACGCCATCCAGCTCATGACAGTGCACTCTTCCAAGGGACTGGAGTTCGACTGCGTGTTCATTACCGGCATGGAGGAGGGCCTGTTCCCGCATGAGAACTCCATGAGCGACCATGAAGGCCTGGAGGAAGAGCGCCGCCTGATGTATGTGGCCATCACCCGCGCGCGCAAGCGGCTGTATCTGAGCCATTCGCAAACCCGCATGCTGCATGGCCAGACGCGCTACAACCTCAAGAGCCGATTCTTTGACGAATTGCCCGAGGTCGCGCTGAAGTACCTCACACCCAAACAGCCGCCCGCGGGAGCTGCCCGCAGCTGGGGTGCTACATTTGCTCCTAATTCAGGAGCTGGTTACGCACATTCCACGGGGGCTGGAGGCCAATTTGATTCATATTCTGCGGTCCAGAAAGAAGTGCCCCGAAAAGAGGAGCCCACGGGCTTGCGCAAGAGCCAGAAGGTATTCCATGCCAAATTCGGCGAGGGCACCGTGCTCACGCTCGAAGGCGCAGGCGACGATGCACGTGCGCAGATCAACTTCCCGCGCCACGGGACCAAGTGGCTGGCGCTGAGCGTGGCCAAGCTCACGCCAGTGCCATAAATACACAAAAAATGAGAGACACAGTATTGTGAAAGACATGCAGGGAGTTCCTACCCAGAATGCCCGCGTGGTTGACGTCGGTGTTTGGGAGCCGTCTTCGGTCTATCTGAAGCTGTTGGTGGGTCTGGTTCTGGGCGCCATCACCGCTTTCCTGATCAGTCTGTACCTGTTTGCCCCAGGGCAGCGTGTACAGGCATTGAGTGCGGTTGCGCTGGCCGTGTTGATGCTCGTTGCGTGGATACAGGTGCGACGCGGTGACGTCCGGTGTGCCCTGCGGGTAGTGACCCATGGTGTGTGGCTGGTTGCCACCGGTACCGTCATCGCCAGCGGCAGTTTGCGTACCCCCATCATCTATGCCTACCCGGTCATCATTCTGGGCATGGGGTTGCTGATTGGTGCTGGCATTGCCCGGCGCACCACACTGGCGACGGTGGTAGTGATCTTTCTGCTGGGGGTAGGAGAAACCACCGGACTGACTGCAGCAAGTGTGACCCCGGCGCCCGCCATGTTCGGGGTGATCCAGATTACTGTCTGTCTGCTGGCCCTGTTGCTGGCCCGGGCGGTCGTGAAGGCGTACCAGGCACGGCTCGGGGAGCTGAAAATCCTTGGTCAGAACCTGACCCTGCGTACCCAGCACCTGGAAGAAAGCCGGCTGCAGTTGCAACAGGCCCAGGCAGTTGCTCGGGTCGGCAGCTGGGTCATGGATCTGTCCACCGGCGAGTTCACGCTGTCTGCCGAGACGCAACGTATTTTTGGCATGACCCAGCGGCCAGGGGGCGACACCGCGTCCATGCTCGAATGCACATTCCATGAGGACCGGGCGCAATTGGAGCGCGCACTTGTCGACGCGCGCAGAGGTGTCGGTTTCGATTTTGAGCAGCGCATTGTGGTGGCAGATGCCGTGCACTGGGTCCGGCTCAAGGCCGATGTGCAGCGGGGGGAAGACGGTGCGCCCCACTATGCGGTAGGCATTGCCCAGGACATTACCGAGCGCAAAGCGTCGGAGTCGCAGATCCAGAATCTGGCGTATTTCGATGTGCTGACGGGCCTGCCCAACCGGCGGATGCTGATGAACCGCCTGGCCCATGCCATGGCCGTTTGGGCGCGGCACCAGCGCAAGGGCGCACTGCTGTTTGTCGACCTCGATAACTTCAAGGTGCTCAACGACACCCATGGCCATTTCCTGGGCGACATGCTGTTGCAACAGGTGGCGCAAAGGCTGTCGACGTGTCTGCGCCAGGGCGACACGGTCGCGCGGCTGGGGGGCGATGAGTTTGTGGTGATGCTCGAAGAGCTCAGCGAGGACACGCTGGCCGCTACCCAGCAGGCGCGCATTGTGGCCGAGAAAATCCTCGAAGTGCTGGCCCAGCCACACCAGCTGGGTACCTACAGCCACCTCAATGCAGCCAGCGTCGGCGTCACCCTGTTTGGCGACTTTCTCGAAGGTATTGAGGAACCCCTGAAACGCGCCGATATGGCGATGTACCAGGCCAAGGCGGCGGGTCGCAACACCTACCGCTTCTTTGACCCCAGCATGCACCAGGCAATTGCCGAGCGCGCCAACCTCGAGAAGGACCTGCGCGAGGGACTGGAGGGCAACCAGTTCCGGCTGGTGTACCAGCCGCAGGTGAATGACCAAGCGCAGCCCACAGGAGCCGAGGCGCTGGTGCGCTGGCAACACCCGCAGCGCGGCCAGGTGTCGCCGGCGGACTTCATCCCCTTGGCGGAAGAAACCGGACTGATACTTCCGCTGGGTCAATGGGTGCTGGAAACCGCCTGCCATCAGCTGGCGGCCTGGGCGAAGCTGCCCGCAATGGCCCATCTGAGCGTGGCGGTAAACGTCAGTCCCCGCCAGTTCCACCAGCCGGATTTCGCAGATCAGGTGTTGGCAACCCTGGAGCGCACCGGCGCCAGTCCCCATCGCCTCAAGCTGGAATTGACCGAGGGCATGCTGGTCACCAACGTGGAAGACGTCATCGCCCGGATGGTTCGGCTCAAGAGCATCGGCGTGGGCTTTTCCCTGGACGACTTTGGCATGGGCTATTCCTCGCTGTCCTACCTCAAGCGTCTGCCGCTGGACCAGTTGAAGATTGACCAGAGTTTTGTGCGGGACATCCTGATGGACCCGAACGACGCGGCCATCTCGAAAATGGTCATCGTCCTGGCTGAAAGCCTGGGGCTGGCGGTGATTGCCGAGGGAGTGGAAACCGCCGAGCAGCGCGACTATCTGGCGGGGCAGGGTTGTTATACCTACCAGGGGTATCTATTCAGCCGGCCCCTTCCTGCGGTAGAGTTGGAGTCGTTCATTCAATCCGGTGTGACATTGCAGGTATGCGTACCAACGACGATCTTTCCAGTTCCGGCTTTGCGCGGCTAGTTGCCGACAAGACGCCCATGGTGGAGAAAATCGCCCGCAATTTGTCGCGCAAGCTGCCCACCAGCGTGGAGCGGGACGATCTGGTGCAGGACGGCATGGTGGGACTCATCGACGCAATCCTGCGCTGGACCCGCGAGACCACCAGCAGCCACTTTGACAACTATGTCGCACAGCGTGCGCAGGGCGCCATGCTCGACGGACTGCGCGCCAACGACCCTGGCAGCCGCAGTCTGCGCCGGGCCATGCGGGCCGCAGAGCAGGTGATCCAGCGGCTGGGACACCAGAAGGGGCGGCCTCCGCTGGAGTCGGAAGTGGCACAGGCACTGGGGCTGGATATTTCCGAATACCAGCGCATGCTGCAGGATGTGCAGGGCTATTCGCTCATCTCGCTGGAGGACCTGGGAGGCAGCGACAACGCCCAGCCCTATCTGGACTACTGCGCGGCGTTCAACATCGACCCCCTGCGGGTGCTGGAGCGGTCTGCCTTGCGCCAGGCCTTGCTGGATGCCATACAGGACCTGCCTGACCAGAAAAAGCAGGTACTGCGGCTGTACTACGAGGGCGAGCTCAAGATGCACGAGATCGGCAGTGCGCTGGGCGTCAGCGAGGCACGGGTGTCGCAACTGCATTCGCACACCATTGCGCAGTTGCGCGCGGTGATTCTGGGTGGCGAACCCAGCCCGCCCCTGCTCAAGCCGCGCACCCGCAAGCGGGTGGATGCTTCCGTCGCCGGATGACTTCCATGTCCGGTCTCTCCATCACACCAGCCATGTCGGCCGGGCGTGCGCATGAGATTGCACAGAGCTTCGACCTGCGGGATCTGCCGGCCGACTTCTACGCCAATCCGTACCCTGTATATGCCGCGTTGCGCGAAAGCGCGCCCGTTCGGCAGATGCCCGATGGCTCCTGCTTCCTGACGCGCTACGCCGACCTGGTGGCGGTATACCGCGATGCCCAGACGTTCTGCTCGGACAAGAAGCTGGAGTTTGCACCCAAGTACAACGTACCACCGTACGACGCGGCCCACCCCGCGCCGCTGTTTGTGCACCACACCACCAGCCTGGTATTCAACGACCCACCGCTGCACACCCGTGTGCGCAAGCTCATCATGGGCGCGCTCACCCGCCGCGCCATTGCCGAAATGGAGCCGGGTCTGGTCACGCTGGTGGATGCGCTGCTGGACCGGATGGAGACCCAGGGCGGCGGTGACCTGATCGAGGACTTTGCGTCGGCCATACCGGTGGAAATCATTGGCAACCTGCTGGGCGTTCCCCATGCCGACCGCGCTCCCTTGCGCGGCTGGTCGCTGGCGGTGCTGGGGGCGCTCGAGCCGCGCCTGAGCCCCGAGCAGCAGGCTGCAGGCAACCAGGCCGTGCTGGATATGCTGGCCTACCTGCAAGGTCTGGTGGCCGAGCGACGGCGCCATCCGGGAGACCCGGAGCACGATGTGCTCACGCGCCTGATCCAGGGCGAATCCAGTGGTGAGCAGCTCAGCGAAGTGGAACTGCTGCAGAACTGCATCTTTATTCTCAACGCGGGCCACGAGACCACGACCAACCTGATTGGCAACGCGCTGGTGGCATTGCAGGAACACCCGGAAGCCAAAGCGGGTTTGCTATCAAATATGCAGCTGCTTACGCAGGATCCACGGGGGCTGGAGGCCTGTTTGACACTTGCTGTCGATGAATTCCTGCGGTTTGAGTCGTCCAACCAGCTGGGTAACCGGCGCGCGCTGCGGACCTGCGAAGTGGGTGGGGTGGCATTGCCTGAGGGGGCGCTGGTGACGCTGTGCATTGGCGCGGCCAACCGTGACCCGCTGCAGTTTGAACACCCGGACCAGCTCGTTCTGGCACGCCAGAACAACCGCCACCTGGCATTTGGCTTTGGTATCCACCAGTGCGCAGGCCTGAGCCTGGCGCGGCTGGAAGGGCGCATAGCGATCGGCCGCTTCCTGCAGCGCTTCCCGCGCTACGCACTGACTGCCCCGCCGGTGCGGGGCGGTCGGGCGCGCTTTCGGGGATTCCTTAGCGCGCCCTTTGCTACCGACGAATCGGCTTAGACAGGCAAAAAAAAGCCCAGGAAATCCTGGGCTGTAAATAACCTTCGAGAAATCAACAAGAAAATCAGAACGTGTATTTGATACCCATTTCAGCACCGTCGCCTTCGCCGTTGGCTTTGGACAGGCCTGCGAAGTCAAGATAGACCTGCATGCCCTTGAACGGGGTGTAGCCAACGCCCACAGCCCACTCGTCACGTCGCTGACCACCGTTGTCAGGACTGACTGTCTGCATGGCCACTCCGAAGTCCACTGCACCCATCACATAGGTGAGTCCAACGCCTGTGTAGCTGGTTTTCACTTTATTCACGCCTTCGATCTGGGCATACAGGCCCTTCAAGCTGAGATTACCCATGGCGTAGGTTGCAGCCAAGCCCATGGAAATCTTGTCCGTGTTCAGTTCACCTGTCGTTTTGGAGCTGTCAGCCTTGTATTTGGCCAGTTCGGCATAGCCGGCACCCAGGGTCAGGTCACCCAACTTGTAGGTTGCGGACAAGGCGTAACCGTTGGAGTTTTCTGAATTGGTGGCAGCTGGGCCAGGGGCAGAGGTGTAGTCAACGGCAAATGCCAGGTTACCCATCTTCTTTGCATACTGGACGTGGCGGCCGTCGTTGCTTGCAGAGGGTTCCGTCATGACCGGGTTTTCGCCGTGGTAGAAGCCCAGGACTTCCATCACGTTGTCTTCCATGTAGCTGTCAAACTGGCCAATGCTGAGTTTGCCCATGGATTTGCTATCGATGCCAATGCGTGTGTCGTCGGAGGTGAATGCGCTGTTGTCGACGACTGGATCGTAGTCCACTTCAATTTCGCCGAAGATGGAGATGTCAGCATCGATCTTGCGGCTGGCCTTGATTTCGACCTGATTCAATCCCTTGCCCTTGAGCTCACTGATTTCTTTGCCGGCAGCGTTACGCTGGCTAACGTAATAAGCGCCAACGTCCACATTGACTTCAAATTTCACATCCTTCTCGGATGCCAGTTCCGCAGCTTGCGCTCCAGCGACCATCATTGCGGCAGTCAAGGCCACAGCGGTTTTATTCCACATTTCTCACTCCAATTTCAGGTTGTAAATTCGTCACATCTAACTTCGACATAACAGGCAGCGAGTCTGGCGATTGAATATGTCGCGACCATGAAACTTCTATGAAGATTTCATTGCTGATTGATCGTTGATGTGCTCAGGAAGAAGGCCTATGCCAATGCCAGCCGCAATGCGACGGTGCACACGTCAAACGTCGAATGACTAGATAAAAAAGGGGCGGTCGGGCGCGCTTTCGGGGATTCCTTAGCGCGCCCTTTGCTACCGATGAATCGGTTTAGCTTCCGATCACGCCGCCGTCGGCTTTGGTGATCACGATGGTGGCAGAGCGGGGACGCTTGCCAGCGCCATAACCCGCGTTCGCAGGCCACTGGCTGGTGTACTTCGATGCGTCGCCAATGTCTGCCATCTTGGTGGTTTCGCCGGGATGCTGGATGTTGATGAACATCGCCTTGCCGTCCGGTGTTTCGCACAGGCCAGTGATTTCACAGTCCTTGGGGCCTACCAGGAAGCGCTTCAGGGTGTCCTCGGTGGGGGCCTTGCCCACAAAGGTGTCGACGCGCTTCTCACTGCCATCCGCGCGCTTGTACGCCAGGGTTTTCTTGCCACCATCGCCCACCTGGCCCGGAATGGCCGCCAGCATCATGCAGTTGGACTTGTCGGTGTAGGCACCATCGTCGGTCTGGATCCAGCACAGCCCCGTGGCTTCGCTGAACACCAGGCCGTCGGGGGATGACAGGTCGTTGGCATCGGTGAGGTTGGAGAGGTTGATTCGGGATTTGTCGGCATCCGATTCGGCGCCAAACACATAGATGTCCCACTTGAAGGAAGTGTCTGCCGGGTTCGCCTGGGCCACGCGAATGATGTGGCCGTGCACATTGCCCTTGCTTTCCTTGCTGCCCTTCATGTCGCTGTAGTAGCGTGGGTTGGCCGCGTCCAGTCCGGCGTCGCCGTCGACCGTGCGGTTGCTGTTGTTGGTCAGTGTCATGTAGAACTCGCCGTTGCGCGGGTTGATGCCGCCCCACTCCGGACGGTCCATCTTGGTGGCGCTCACGGCGTCTGCTGCCAGGCGGGTGAAGATGGCCACATCGGCATCGCTCTTGAATTCGAAGTCGGGGTTGGCGGCAATGATGGGGTTGTTCATCGACAACTCAATCCATTCGCCCGTGCCGTTGTCCTTGAAGCTGGCCACGTACAGCGTGCCTTTGTCGAGGTACTTGTCGCCGGTGGCAAGGCGGTTGGCGGGGTTGGCATCGGCAGCATCCCACTTGGCGGCAGACACAAACTTGTACATGTACTCGTTGCGTGCGTCGTCGCCCATGTAGGCCACTACTGGCTGACCCGCTACGGGTTTCGCAAAGCTCACGCTCTCGTGGGCAAAGCGGCCCAGACCCGTGCGCTTGCGCACGGCCTGGCGGGAGTCGTAGGCATCCATTTCCACCACGTAGCCGAAGGTGTTCATCTCGTTGCGGTAGTCGGCGGAGGCGCTGGCACCCAGCGCACCATTGTTCCAGCGCACGAAACGGTCATCGCTGCCCGCGCTCTCCCAGCCGTGGCGGCTGGCCGCACCGGCCTTGCGGCCATAGCGGTTCAAGGCTGCAACCTGCTTGTCCTTTTTGCCACGGCGTTCGTCGTCCTTGGCATCGCGGAAGAAGTAGCCGTACCAGTTTTCTTCACCCGAAACAAAGGTGCCCCAGGGGGTCTTGCCAGTGCCGCAGTTGTTCAGTGTGCCGCGGGCGCGTGTCGCGTCGGCGCTGAACTTGGTCACCAGGTGCTCGCTGCCTCGGGCCGGGCCGTGGATCAGCACATCGGTCATGGTGGTGACACGGCGGTTGAATGCGGATCCGGCATTGAAACTCCACTGACCGTTCTGGGCGGAGACTTCCACCACGGACAGGCCATGGATAGCCAGCTCCTTGTCCACTTCAGCGGCAGGGCGTGGCAGGGTGGAGGCGCCACCGTTGGCGTGGATGAAGAACGAACTCAGTTTCTCGTCGGTGGTGGCCTCGTGGTTGATAGCCAGCAGGGCGCGGGTGGTGGCGTTCAGCGCGGGCTTGCCCTGGGCATCCAGTCCGAAATATTCCATGCCGTCGTGGTGGTCGCCGGCGCGGCTTTCCCAGTCGGTGTCAGTGCCGTCATTCTTGAACGCTGGAGTGGTTGCGCGCAGTGGATCACCCAGCGCGTAAATGACTTGCACGTTGTATCCGGCAGGCACAACGACCTTGTCGGCCAGGCTTTTGCCGACTGCTGCAAAGCCCATGGAACGCAGTGGGGCAGACAGGGTGTTTGCGCCGTTGCCAGCACCGCCAGCGGTTGCGCAGCCGGTCAATGCAGCGCTGCCAAGCACCGTGGTTGCGGCTGCACTGGCGGAACCCAGGAGCACGTTGCGCCGGCTCAGGCGGGCAGCCAGGACGGCGTCAAAGTGGGGATTGGCCGTGGTGTTGGAGTCTTCGTTGTTGAAGATGTCAGAAGGAGAGCGGCTGGCGTTCGACATGCAAATGACCTCGTGAGTGTAAGAACCCGAGAATCATGGCGTCGCTGTGTGACGAAGTTGTGACAAAGCCGGGACGCAACCGTGTCACCCCGCTGGGCATGGCGGGCTACACGCTATCGCTGGCAGTCTCTTCAAAGCAGTCGTGGAACGTGAAATAGAGCGACGTGAAAAACATCGCTGCCATCAGCATGGCCAGCGGGAACATCATGACACTGACCACCTCCACACTGCCCAGCAGCGAAGCCACGAGCGACACCGCCGTGCCCATGCCGACGAAGACGCCCATCCAGGCCAGACCGAACAAGGTGAACGCCCAGAAGTTGCGCAGGCAGGCCACCAGGCTGAAGAACAGGCTTTTCACCGGCTGCACACCATGCCAGTGCACCAGGGCTGGCGCGTGCCAGAACAGCAGTGACAAAGGCAGGTACAACGCCATCGATAGCAGTACCGCCAGCTGGAAGTCCGGGGCCTGCAGCAGTTCGACCGACATGGCGCCGCCCACCAGGTACAGTTGCGCGAACTTGCCGCCATCGGCCAGGGCGGAGATACCCAGCACCAGCAGGAAGCCCGCCGCATAGATGGCGCCCAGCAGCAGCATGGCCTGCAACTGCTGCTTTCCGGCCCGAAACGCGCTGACCAGCAGCACCGGCATGGGGAACTTTCCGGTGAGCGCTTCCTTGGTCGCCGCCATCAGGCCCAGCGTGGCGCCGGGCAGGATCACCAGTGCCAGGATGTTGCCCAGTAGCGGAACCATGCTGAGCAGGGACATGGCCGCCATGAACATGAAGAACAGGCCAGACAGCGCCAGCGGCTGGCGCCAGAACGTGCTCATGCCCTGTTTGACCCACTGCACACCCTGGCCGGCCGGAACAATCTGGAGTTTCATGGAAGGACCAAGGGTTGGTGGATGCGCTGGCGCAGGACGCGCTCGAAATGGGTTGGGTCGTGGGCCTGGAGCATCGAGGCCTCACGCGGAAGGTGAAAATCCCACAGACGCGACAGCCAGAAGCGCAAGGCGCCGGCCCGCGCCATGGCGGGCAGCAGCGTGCGTTCCTGGGCCTGTAGCGGGCGCACCTGGCCATAGGCATCCAGAAAGGCATCGGTGCGCTCTGCGTCTGCCGTGCCGCTGGCAAGGTCCACGCACCAGTCGTTCAGGCACACGGCAATGTCAAACAGCCAGGTGTCCACACCGGCAAAGTAGAAGTCGAAGAAACCGGTCAGCTCCGGTGCCTGGTCTGGCGCCGTGGGCACCGCAAACATGACGTTATCGCGGAACAGGTCGGCGTGGATGGGCCCGCGTGGCAGGGCGCCGTAGGTGGACAGGGTGGCCACATGGTTCTGGTAGGCCAGCTCGCTCTGGAGCAGGGCGGATTGCTCGGGGGCGAGAAAAGGCAACACCACGGGCACGGTTTCGTTCCACCAGGGCAGTCCGCGCAGGTTGGGCTGCTGCATCTCGAAACTGCGCCCGGCCAGGTGCATGCGCGCCAGCATGTCGCCTACCGCGGCACAGTGGGCCGCCGAGGGCGCCAGTTGGCTCTTGCCCCGCAGGCGGTTGACCACGGCGGCCGGTTTGCCACCCAGACTGTGCAGTACATCGCCGTCACGGTTGGCGGCCGGGTCAGGTACCGGAATGCCGTGCACCGCCAGGTGCTTCATCAGGCGCAGGTAAAACGGCAACTGCTCCGCCGTCAGCCGCTCGAACAGGGTCAGCACGTAGGCTGCCTGGTCGGTGGTAACGAAGTAATTGGTGTTCTCGATGCCGCCGGAACAACCCTCCATGGACTGGAGGGTTCCCAACTTGAGCGAAGCTAAAAATGTGCTGGCCTCGTCGAAGGAGACCTCTGTATAAACCGCCATGGGCCAATTGTAGGGGGGCAGGTGGTCGGGCCTGCCGGCGCGCAGGCAAAATGCCCCCATGAGTGAAACCCCCAACACACCACGCCAGACCCTGTTGCTGGTCGATGGTTCCAGCTACCTGTACCGCGCCTTCTTTGCGGGCGGCGACTCCATGAGCATCACGCTGCCCGACGGCACGGTGCAGAAGACCGGCGCCATTCGCATCATGATCAACATGATGAACAGCCTGCGCAAGGAATATCCGGCTGCCTACGTGGCCTGCGTGTTCGATGCCAAAGGCCCGACGTTCCGGGACGAAATCTACCCGCAGTACAAGGCGCACCGCGACCCCATGCCCGATGACCTGCGCAGCCAGATCGCACCGATCCACGAGGTGGTGCGCCACCTGGGCTGGAAGGTGCTGGATGTGCCGGGGGTGGAAGCGGATGACGTGATCGGCACCCTGGCGGTAGCGGCGGCTAGCCAGGGGATTGAGGTCATCATCAGCAGCGGTGACAAGGACCTGGCCCAACTGGTCAATGAACACATCACCATCATCGACACCATGAACGGCAAGCGCCGTGACCTGGCCGGGGTGGAAGCCGAATTTGGCGTGCCTGCGCGGCTGATGCTGGACTACCAGACGCTGGTGGGCGATACCGTGGACAACGTGCCCGGCGTACCCAAGGTAGGCCCCAAGACCGCCGTCAAGTGGCTGCAGGAATACGGCTCCCTCCAGGGCGTGGTGGACAACGCGGCCCACATCAAAGGTGTGGTGGGTGAGAACCTGCGCAATGCACTGGACTGGTTGCCCACGGGCCGCACGCTGCTGACCATCAAGACCGACTGTGATCTGAACGGCTGGGTGCCCGGTTTGCCTGCTATGGATTCCATAGCTGTGAGCGCACAGGATACGGGGGCTTTGGCCACTTTTTATGAAAAATATGGGTTCAAGGGGCTGGCCAAGTCTGTGGCCGCCGCGTCTACCCCCGTTCGCCCTGAGCCCGTCGAAGGGCAGGCGCGGCAAGGCGAGCGCGGTCTGTTCGACGAGCCCGAAGCTGCCACCCCTGCACCCCGTGTCAGTGACCTGGTGCACGACACCATCCTGACCTGGGAGCTGTTCGATCGCTGGTTCGCCAAGCTGCAGGCCGCCGAACTCGTGGCGCTGGACACCGAGACCACCTCGCTGGACGAAATGCGTGCCGAAATCGTGGGCATTTCCTTCAGCATGGAACCGGGCTCGGCTGCCTACATCCCGGTGGCGCACCGTTACCCCGGTGCGCCCGAGCAGTTGAACCGCGAAGAGGTACTGGCCAGACTCAAACCCTGGCTGGAAAACCCGGCCGCCAAAAAGCTGGGCCAGCACATCAAGTACGACCGCCATGTGTTTGCCAACCACGGCATCGAAGTGCAGGGCTACGCCCACGACACCATGCTGCAAAGCTATGTGCTGGAAGTCCACATGCCCCATGGTTTGAGTAGCCTGGCCGAACGCCACCTGGGGCGCAGCGGTATCACCTTTGAAGACCTGTGCGGCAAGGGCGCCAGCCAGATCTGTTTTGACCAGGTGGACATCGCCAAGGCGGCCGAGTATTCCGCCGAAGACTCGGACCAGACGCTGGATGTGCACCGCGTGCTGTGGCCACAGCTCGAAGCGAATGACAAGCTGAAGTTCATTTACGAGCTGGAAATTGCCAGCAGTGAAACCCTGTACCGGATCGAGCGCAACGGCGTGCTGATCGATGCGCCCACCCTGGCCAAACAAAGCCATGAGCTCGGTCAGCGCATCCTGCAGCTGGAGACCGAGGCCTACGAGATTGCGGGCCAGCCGTTCAACTTGAGCAGCCCCAAACAACTCGGCGAAATCTTCTTCGACAAGCTGGGCATGCCCGTGGTCAAGAAGACCGCCACCGGTGCCCGCAGCACCGACGAAGAGGTGCTGGAAAAACTGGCCGAAGATTACCCGCTGCCCGCCAAGCTGCTGGAGCACCGGGGTCTGGCCAAACTCAAGGGCACCTACACCGACAAGCTGGCCCAGCTGGCGCTGCCGCGCACTGGCCGCGTGCACACGCACTACGCGCAGGCGGTGGCGGTGACCGGGCGCCTCTCCAGCAACGACCCCAATCTGCAAAATATTCCGATCCGCACTGCGGAAGGCCGGCGCGTGCGCGAGGCCTTTGTGGCGCCTGCGGGCAGCGTGATCGCCAGCGCCGATTACAGCCAGATCGAGCTGCGCATCATGGCCCACATCAGCGATGACCCGGCACTGTTGCGCGCTTTCCATGCGGGCCTGGATGTGCACCGCGCCACTGCGGCCGAAGTGTTTGGCGTGGCCGTGGACCAGGTGTCCAGCGAGCAGCGCCGCTACGCCAAGGTCATCAACTTCGGCCTGATCTACGGCATGAGCGCCTTCGGTCTGGCGCGCAATCTGGGTATCGACAACACCGCGGCCAAGAACTACATCGCCCGCTACTTTGAGCGTTATCCGGGCGTAAAGACCTACATGGAAACCACACGGGAGCGGGCCAAACAGCAGGGCTATGTGGAAACCGTGTTCGGCCGCCGGCTCCAGCTTGCGGGCATCCAGACTGCCAAGGGTGCGCAGCTGGCGGGGCTGGAACGCGCCGCCATCAACGCCCCCATGCAGGGCACGGCAGCCGACCTGATCAAGCTCAGCATGAACCGGGTGCAGCAGGTGCTCGACGCCGAACAGCGCGGTACCAAGATGATCATGCAGGTGCACGACGAACTGGTGTTCGAGGTGCCGGAAACCGAGGTGGAGTGGGTCAGGACCGAGATCCCGCGCCTGATGGCCGGGGTCGCCGAACTCAAGGTGCCGCTGCTGGCTGAAGTGGGTGTCGGGCCGAACTGGGACAAGGCGCACTGAACCCGGTAGCTTGCCACCAGGTATGGGGAACCGTTCTGAAATCCCCCTGTATTGAGCGGATATTTGGCTTTCTGGCTACACTGCCTCGCGATCCAGAAAACAACCCGGAGACAACCATGCACACCAATATGAAAACCGAATTTGACGCCCTGTTGCCTGCTGGCACATCCACCGAGCAGGGTGCCACACGGCGCACTGCGCTCAAGGCCGCACTGGGCGTGGGCTACGCCGCCACTGCCATGCCTATCATGGCTCAGACCGCCATCAAAACACCGTCGGCTGGCCTGGCCACGGGGGAGGGCATCTACGATGTGGATGGCTTTATGGTGCCATTCTTTTACGCGCAGCCCGAAGGCAAGAAGAACCTGCCCGTGATTCTGGTGATCCAGGAAATTTTTGGCGTCCACGAATACATCGCTGATACCTGCCGCCGCTTTGCCCAGGCCGGCTACCTGGCGATCGCCCCCGAGTTGTATGCCCGTCAGGGTGACCCATCCAAGTACGGCGAAATGGCCAAGCTGCTGGCCGAGGTCGTCTCCAAGGTGCCGGATGAACAGGTCATGGGCGATCTGGATGGTGCCGTCAAATGGGCTGGTGAAAACGGTGGCAACCTCAAGAAGGTGGGTATCACCGGATTCTGCTGGGGTGGCCGCATCACCTGGCTGTATGCCGAGCACAGCAAGAACGTCAAGGCGGGTGTGGCCTGGTATGGCCGCCTGGTGGGCGCACCCTCGGCCCTGACGCCCAAGCATCCGGTACAACTGGCCGCCACGTTGAAGGCTCCTGTGCTGGGGCTGTACGGCGGGCAGGACGGCGGTATTCCGCTGACCACCGTGAATGAGATGAAAGACGCGCTGGCGGCTGCCAAGGGCAACGCTGCAGCAAAGGCCTCGGAGTTTGTGGTGTACCCCGATGCGCCCCATGCCTTCCATGCCGACTACCGTCCCAGCTACCGCAAAGAGGCGGCGCAAGATGGCTTCCAACGTGCCCTGACCTGGTTCAAGGCCAAGGGCGTGGCCTGATCCCGGGCCGGTCCGCCGCACTGCACAGGCCGCCGCAAGGCGGCCTTTTTATTGTCAGGCACAATTCGTGCATGGCAATTGTGAATGAAATCGGCCTCTGGCCCCCGAGGAAACTGCGTAAGTAGCTATGACTTTGATAGCAATCTTGTTAGGAACGCTCGCTGCCGGCATTGGCAGTGTCTGGCTGGCTGCCGCTTTGAGCTTTGGTGCGCTGGGTCGTTACACGCAGCACATGCTGAGCCTGGCCGCTGGCGCGCTGATGGCGACCGCCTTCATGCACCTGTTGCCCGAAGCCTTCGAGAGCCAGGCGGGCGCGCACGACCTGTTCATGACGCTGCTGATCGGTGTGGTGTTCTTCTTCCTGCTGGACAAGGCCGAGCTGTGGCACCACGGCCATGAGCACCACCATGCCGAAGAAGCACCGCACGACCATGCCCACCACCACGGACACCCGCACGCGGACACGGTAACGCGGGTGTCGGGAAGCTGGGCGGTATTGACGGGCGACAGCGTGCACTGCTTTGGTGACGGTGTACTGATCGCTTCGGCCTTTATGGCCGATATGCGTCTGGGCGTCATTGCCTCGCTGGCCGTGCTGGCCCACGAAGTTCCGCACCACATGGGCGACCTGATGGTGCTGCGTTCGGGCTCCTCCAACAAGCGCGCCGCGCTGGTCAAGGTGTCGCTGGCAGGCGCGGTCACGGCGCTGGGTGGCTTGATCGGGTTCTGGCTGGTGGACCAGTTGCAGGACTACCTGCCGTACTTTCTGGTGGTGGCGTCCAGCAGCTTTATCTATGTGGCACTGGCAGACCTGATCCCCCAGTTGCAAAAGCACCTCAGTGCGCGAGAGACCGCAGCCCAGGTGGCCTGGCTGGTGTCAGGCATTGCGCTGGTGATGCTGGTCAGCGGCTTGGCCCACAGCGGCCACTGAACTTTCCTCCAGACTAGCCCTGTGCCACCGGGCGTGTGGGGTCACTGCACCACTCACTCCAACTGCCGGCAAACAGGGCAGTGCGACCCAGACCGGCAATTTCCATCGCCAGAATATTGGGCACTGCGCTGACGCCACTGCCGCAGTGGTGCACCACCTGCGCCGGGTTGCGGCCCGCCAGCAGTGCCTCAAACTCGGCGCGCAACACGGCAGCGGGTTTGAACAGGCCGTCCGGGCCCAGATTGCTGCTGAAGACGCGGTTCAACGCACCGGGAATGTGGCCAGCCACGGGGTCGATGGGCTCCACCTCGCCGCGAAAGCGTGGCGCGCCGCGGGCATCGATGATGTGCTGCGTTCCCTTGTTGAGGTTGTGCAGCACGGTGTCTGCACCCACCAGTGTCACCAGCGGGTCACCCATCGCAAAAGTGGTGCCCGCACGCGGCGCTTCGGCACCGCTGGTCACGGCGCCCCCAGCGGCCTGCCAGGCCTGAAATCCGCCGTCCAGCACCGCCACATTCGCATGGCCCAGCCACTTGAGCATCCACCACAGGCGGCCGCAGTAGTTGGCACCCTGGCGGTCGTAGACCACCACCTGGTCGGTGTTCTGCAGGCCCACGCTGCCCAGCCAGCGGGCAAAGGCCTCGCGCGATGGCAGGGGATGGCGACCGCCCGAAGCGGCACCGGTCAGCGCCGGGTCGCCCTTGGCGCTCAGGTGGTTGTCGAGGTGCGCATACAGGGCCCCAGCAATGTGGCTTTCGGCGTACTGCGCTGGCCCTTGCTCGGGCTGCATCAGGTCGCAACTGCAATCGAAAACAACGGCCGGCGCATCGCTCGCCTGGAGTGCTTGCAGCTGGGCAACAGAAATCAGGGTGGTGTAGGTCATGGTGTTGCGATTATCTATTCGCTTTTGCACCGTTGCTTGCGCTCGCTGGGCTATGTGGCGCGCAGCCGGTGGCCTCATCAGTCCGCTGCGCGTCCAGCAAATCGGCTACCGGCTACGCGCCACATAGCCCTGGGGGTGGGTATGCTCACGCAATCAAAGATATTGGGGGTGACGAGCGTTATGCAGCGGGAGGAGATAGACAGAAAGTGCATCAAAATGGCAGGTGCAACCCCTTGCGAAAACGGTGCTCTCACATGAACCTATCTCAAAAATCAGAAGCAGATATTTTGTCGATCGCCAATCCGCTGATGGACAACTTAATGGACGCTTCTACTCACGTCGATTACGAACGGCACGTACGGGACTTTACAGACAGGCTCAAAGCGCAATTGCCCAAAGAGCGATTGGAGAGCATTTGTCGGGAGTACCAGTCCACCAAGGGGTTTTTTGCCGGCAGAGAGTTCGTGAAGCTGTTTCGTCGCCCCGACTCCGTTGCCATCGTATGGAAGCAAGGCTTTACCAAGCAGGTCGGTGAATATGTTGCAGAGATGGTCTTGGTTGAGCAGGACGGCAAATACCTCGTTGACCATGTGATGGTTTTTTAGCCTTTGAACTGCCTCTTTGGCGTCAGGTGAAAGTGAGCTTCCAGTCTGAAACGGTCAATGTTCTTCCGCAGGGGTGTTGGGCATCGCACGAGAGCGTAAAACCGTGGCCAGTATGCCGCTGGCAACAATGACAGCGATGCCGATCCAGCCCATGGGTGCGATCTGGTCGCCGAACAGCACCAGGCTGAACATCACCGCAAACACAATGCCCGAATACTGCATGCTGGCCACCACCAGGGTGGCGCCCTTGCGGTAGGCGCGGGTCATGCACCACTGGCCCAGGGATGCCAGCACGCCGATGGGAATCACCCACACGGCATCCTGCCAGCGCACGGCGGACCAGGGTGTGATGTCGGTGAACAGCATGCCCACCGAACCCACGACAGTAGTGCCCACGGAAAAATAGAACACGGTGCGCTCTTCGGGCTCACCCGCCTTGCCCAGCGCCGTGACCTGCAGATAGGCCAGTGCGGCGCCCATGCCGGAGAGCAGCCCCACCACGCCGGCAAACAGCTGGTTCTGGTCAATGGTAGGGCGCAGGGTCATCACCACGCCGGCAAAACCCAACAGCACGGTGCCCAGCAGCGGGCCCTGTTTCTCGGGGTGCCCGTACAGCAGGGCGCCGCCGACAATGAAGGCCGCCACCCACACGCCGCTCATGTAGTTGAGCGTCATGGCCGTGGCCAGCGGCAGATGGGCGATGGCATAGAACCAGGAACTCAGGGACACCACACCAATGGTGCTGCGCCACAGGTGCATCATGGGCACGGGGGTGCGCAAGCTGGCACCGCGCGCACGCACCACGACGGCCATGAAAATCACGCTGACCACGCCCCGGTAAAACACCAGTTCGAATGTGCTGAAGCTGTTGGATGCGAACTTGATTCCCACTGCCATCGTGGCAAACAGGAACGACGCCAGCACCATCCAGAGTGCCTGCATGCTAGGCCCCCACGCTGCGCCGCTGCGCGGGTCGCTGCCCCCCAAGGGGGCTAACTCGCCTTGGGGCGGCCCTGCGGCGAGTTGCCTGCACTAGACAGTGCCCATTTTCTGGCGGTACCACTCGTGGAAGTGCTGCATGCCGTCTTCCATGGGGCTCTGGTAGGGGCCGACTTCGTTGTCGCCGCGGGCCAGCAGGGCGGCGCGGCCGGCGTCCATGCGTTCGCCGATCTCGTCGTCCTCGATGCAGGTTTCCATGTAGGCGGCCTGCTGGGCTTCGACAAATTCGCGCTCAAACGCCGCGATTTCTTCGGGGTAGTAGAACTCCACCATGTTCATGGTCTTGTTCACCCCCATGGGGTGCAGCGTGGAGACGGTCAGCACATGCGGGTACCACTCCACCATGATGTGCGGGTAGTAGGTCAGCCAGATGGCGCCCTGTTTGGGCGGCACGCCGCCGCGGTAGTCCAGCAGGGCTTTCTGCCAGCGTTCGTACACCGGTGAGCCACCCGTGGCATCGGCCTTGCCCAGGCGGTTGGCCACGCCCACGGTCTGCACCGAGTGGTGGTCGCCAAATTCCCAGCGCAGGTCGTCGCAGGTCACAAAGTGACCCAGCCCCGGGTGGAATGGGCCGACGTGGTAGTCCTCCAGATAGACCTCGATGAAGGTCTTCCAGTTGTAGTTGCACTCGTGCATCTCCACCTTGTCGAGCACATAGCCGTCAAAGCTCAGATCGGTCTGTGGCCCGAGGGTGGCCAACTGCTGGGCTACATCGACGCCATTGCTCTCGAACAGCAGGCCGTTCCATTCCTGCAATGGGTAGTTGTTCAGGTTCAGGCAGGGGTCGTGGGCAAAGTGCGGTGCACCAATCAGGGTGCCGCTTTGGGTACCACCCTGGCCGGCATGCGCGCCGCTATAGGTCCAGCGGTGCAGCGGGCAGACGATGTTGCCACCGGTCGTGGTGCCCTTGTCGGAGTGGGTGAGCGAGCCACGCCCCTTGAGCATGACCGCCTGGCGGTGCCGGCAGATGTTGGAGACCAGCTCCACCCCGCCGGCGTTGCGCACCAGGGCGCGACCGCCGTTTTCCTGGGGCAGGGCGTAGTAGTCCCCGACGTTGGGAACGGCCAGGGAGTGCCCCACGTAGCGGGGCCCTTGCTGGAAGATACTTTGCATCTCGCGCGCATGGAGCGCTGGGTCAAAGTAGCTTGAAACGGGTAGCTGGCTGTGTGCCTGCTGCAGTGAGAGGCTCAAATCAGACATGGCAGTCCTGACCTGAACTTTGGGGGGGTGTTTTGCACATGGGTTGCACAACTCGGTCCTGGAAAGATACAAAACCCCTCCAAAGAGGGGCATGAACGGCAGCTACCTCGAGAGCTGCGCGGCCCCGGATTGTACTTCCTGCGCCGGGCCCGACGGACGGGCCGCGACAGGGGCAGGTTTTTGCCCCCTGAACCGCCTAAAATCGGCGATTCCATCCACTGTGCTCTATTCCATGCCCAAGGCCGCCGCTCCATCCCCCGTTACCGACGCTTCCAGCGTGGCCATGCCGGCCACTTACGAGGCTGCCATGGGCGAGCTTGAAACGCTGGTGGCCCGCCTGGAGTCGGGGGAGATGCCGCTGGACCAGTTGCTGACTGGCTACCAGCGCGGGGCCGCCCTGTTGCAGTTCTGCCGCGACCGGCTGCAGGCGGTGGAAGACCAGATCAAGGTACTGGACGACGGTGTGCTCAAACCCTGGAAGGCCCAATGATGGCGCAGCCCTTTGACTTGTCGGGGTGGAGCCGTGTGCGGCTGGAGCAGGTGGAGCGCGCGCTGGAGCGCTGGGTGACCGCCGATGTGCCGCAGGGGCTGGACCACGGTGCACCGGCCGAACTGGTGGAAGCCATGCGCTATGCCGTGCTCGATGGCGGCAAGCGGCTGCGTCCGCTGCTCGTGATGGCTGCGTTCGAGGCCGTGGCTACACCGGGTGATTCCAGTGGCGCTGAAGCGGCACTGCGCGAGGGATCGGAAGCAGCACTGCGCGCTGCGTGCGCGGTGGAACTGATCCACGCCTATTCGCTGGTGCATGACGACATGCCCTGCATGGACAACGACGTGTTGCGCCGGGGCAAGCCCACAGTGCATGTGCAGTTTGGCGAAGCCAGTGCCTTGCTGGCCGGCGACGCCCTGCAGGCGCTGGCGTTTGAGTTGCTGACTCCTACGGATGGAACGGTGGACCCTGTGGTGCAGGCGCGGCTCTGTGCCCTGCTGGCGCGGGCCGCGGGCAGCGCCGGCATGGCCGGTGGCCAGGCGATTGACCTGGCCAGCGTGGGCCAGCGCCTGAGCGAACACCAGTTGCGCGAGATGCACCAGGCCAAGACCGGTGCGCTGCTGCAGGGCAGTGTGGTGATGGGCGCCCAGTGCGGCAAGCCCGATGCCACCGCCTTGCGCGCACTGGACGCCTATGGCGCCGCTATCGGTCTGGCATTCCAGGTGGTGGACGATATTCTCGATGTGACCGCCGACTCCGCCACACTGGGCAAGACCGCCGGCAAGGATGCCGACAACGACAAGCCGACCTATGTGTCCCTGATGGGGCTGGAGCGCAGCCGTGCCTATGCACAGCAATTGCTGGCGGAAGCACTGGCAGCGCTGGATGGCAGCGGCCTGCCCGACACGCAGGCCCTGCGTGGTCTGGCCGACATGGTGGTCAACCGGGCCAGCTAGGCCGGTGATTAGGAATCAAATTGGCCTCTAGCCCCCGTAAAATAAGCGCAAGCAGCTACTAAAAACATAGCATATGACGAAACACGCGTATCCCCTGCTGCACACCATCAACCACCCCGAAGACCTGCGCAAAGTGCCGCGCACCCAGCTCAAAGCGCTGGCCGACGAGTTGCGCGCCTACCTGCTGCACAGCGTGGCCAGGACCGGCGGTCACCTGAGCTCCAACCTCGGTACCGTGGAACTCACGGTGGCACTGCATTACGTGTTCAGCACGCCGCAGGACAGGCTGGTGTGGGATGTGGGCCACCAGACCTACCCCCACAAAATTCTGACCGGGCGGCGCGACCGCATGGAAACTCTGCGCCAGTTCGGTGGCCTGTCGGGCTTTCCGCAAAGGGCCGAGAGCGAGTTCGATACCTTTGGCACCGCCCACTCGAGCACCTCCATTTCGGCTGCGCTGGGCATGGCCCTGGCCGCCAAGATCAAGGGCGAAGACCGCCATGCGGTGGCCATCATTGGCGATGGTGCGCTGACCGCGGGCATGGCCTTTGAGGCCCTGAACAACGCGGGTGTGGCCGAGGCCAATCTGCTGGTCATCCTCAACGACAACGACATGAGCATCAGCCCGCCGGTGGGCGCGCTGAACCGCTACCTGGCGCAGCTGATGAGCGGGCAGTTTTACTCGGCCGCCAAGAACGTGGGCAAGACCGTGCTCAAGGGCGCGCCCCCGCTGTTCGAGCTGGCCAAGCGGTTTGAAGAACATGCCAAGGGCATGGTGGTGCCTGCCACGCTGTTCGAGAAATTTGGCTTCAACTACGTTGGCCCGATTGACGGGCACGACCTCGACTCCCTCATTCCCACGCTGGAGAATGTGCGCAAGCTCAAAGGCCCGCAGTTCCTGCATGTGGTCACCAAGAAAGGCCAGGGCTACAAGCTGGCCGAGGCCGATCCGGTGGCCTACCACGGCCCCGGCAAGTTCGACCCGGCTGTGGGCCTGCAAAAGCCCGCGGTGGCCGGCAAGACCACCTTCACCCAGGTGTTTGGCCAGTGGCTGTGCGACATGGCGGCCGCCGATCCGCGCCTGGTGGGCATTACCCCCGCGATGCGCGAAGGCTCGGGGCTGGTGGAGTTCGAAAAGCGTTTTCCCGCGCGGTATTTCGACGTGGGCATTGCCGAGCAGCACGCGGTGACGTTTGCCGGCGGCCTGGCCGCTGAGGGGCTCAAGCCCGTGGTGGCGATCTATTCCACCTTCCTGCAGCGCGCCTACGACCAGCTGATCCACGATGTGGCCATCCAGAACCTGCCGGTGGTGTTTGCACTCGATCGCGCGGGTCTGGTGGGGGCGGACGGTGCAACGCATGCCGGTGCCTACGACATTCCCTTTTTGCGCTGCATTCCCAATATGAGCATTGCTTGCCCCGCCGACGAGGCGGAGTGCCGGCAACTGCTCAGCACCGCCTTTGCGCAGGAACATCCAGTGGCGGTGCGCTATCCGCGGGGTTCGGGTGCAGGTGTTGCGGTGCCTGCGAGCCTGGACGGCCTGCCGTTTGGCAAGGGCGAGGTCCGCGTACAGGGCAGTGGCATTGCCATTCTGGCTTTTGGCACCCTGTTGTCGCCCGCGCAGGAAGCTGCCAAGGCATTCGGCGCCACAGTGGTCAATATGCGCTGGGTCAAGCCACTCGACGTGGATTTGCTGCTACAGGTGGCCCGCAGCCACCAGGCGCTGGTCACCGTGGAAGAGGGCGCCGTGATGGGCGGTGCAGGCAGTGCCGTCACCGAAGCGTTGCATGCTGCTGGCGTGCAGGTCCCCGTCTTGCAGCTGGGTCTGCGCGATGAGTTCATCGAGCACGGCGATCCCGCCAAGCTGCTGGCCTTGCAGGGGCTGGATGCTGCAGGCATCGAAGCATCGATTGCGCACCGTTTTGAGGCACTGTTGCCGCCCGTGGTTCGGGCTGCGTGAATTCGAATTACTTGCAAATCGCTGAACACCTGATGGGCTGAGGGCCTTTCGAGGGAAAACCCCCACGAAAGTGACCTGTCACCTTTCTACAATCGCCCTTGACTCATTGCAGTCCTCGCACGTGGGCATAAGCCATACGCGAGATTGTCAAAACACTACTACCGGAGTACACGAATGGATCGTCGTTCAATTATCAAAAACGCAGGCATTGCCGGCGTACTGGCTGCTGGCGCAGCGCCTGCCGTTCACGCACAGGCTGCAGCTATCCGCTGGCGCCTGGCTTCCAGCTTCCCCAAGGCGCTGGACACCATCTTCGGTGCGGCTGATACCTTTGCCAAGAAAGTGGGCGAGATGTCCGGTGGCAAGTTCACCATCACCACCCACGCTGGCGGCGAACTGATGCCCGCGTTCGGCGTAGTGGACGGCGTGCAGAACGGCACCGTGGAAATGGCCCACACCGCTCCTTACTACTTCCATGGCAAGGACGAAACCTTTGCGCTGGGCTGCGCGATTCCCTTCGGCCTGAACAGCCGCCAGATGACCGCCTGGATGTACCAGGGCAACGGCGGCAAGCTGATGCGCGAGTTCTACGCCAAGTACAACATCGTCAATTTCCCCATGGGCAACACCGGTGCCCAGATGGGCGGTTTCTACCGTAAGGAAATCAAGTCCGTGAAGGACATCAAGGGCATGAAGTTCCGCGTCGGCGGCTTTGCTGGCCGCGTGTTTGAGCGCATGGGTGGCGTGCCCCAGAACATTCCTGGCGGTGAAATCTACACCGCACTGGAAAAAGGCACGATCGACGCCGCCGAGTGGGTGGGTCCGTACGATGACCAGAAACTGGGCCTGAACAAAGTGGCTCCGTTCTACTACTACCCTGGCTGGTGGGAAGGTGGTCCCCAGCTCGACCTGTTCATCAACGACAAGGCCTTTGCATCCCTGTCCGCCGAGAACAAGGCTATTGTTGAATGCGCAGCCGCCATGGCGCACACCGAAATGCAAGCCAAGTACGACGCACGCAACCCTGCTGCCCTGAAGCAGCTGGTGGGCGCTAAGACCAAGGTTCTGCCTTTCCCCAAGGATGTGATGGACCTCGCGTTCAAGGAGTCCATGGCTTTGTACGCAGACGTCAGCGCCAAGAACCCCAACTGGAAAAAAGTCTACGACGACTACTCTGCATTCCGCAAGGACCAGAACCTGTGGTTCCGTTTTACCGAAGCGCGTTTCGACACCTTCATGCAGGCACAAAAGCTGTAATCAGCCTACGTACTCTGCAAGCAAAAAGGCCCCGCATTGCGGGGCCTTTTTTTGTGTCAAAGGTGGGCTAGCGGTGTTTCTGCAGCCGTTTCATCGGCATTGAGCAGTTCAATCAGTTGACTCAGATCTTCGTCCAGCCGCTGCAGAGTCTCAGGGCTCATACCACTGAGTGCAGCAGGAAGAACTCCTTCAAAAGGACCAGATACCTTTTTTAGCAGGCGAGATCCGGCTGGCAATATTTTCAAATGGACATTGCGGCGGTCTTCGGGTGATTTGTCCATTCGAATCAATTCCCTGCGGAGCAATGCTTTGACTAAATTGCTGGCAGTTGACTGGTGAATCTCCATGCTTGCGGCTACTTCGCCTACGCCGATGCCCGGGCGTTCTTTGATGACGCTGAGAGCCCAAATTTGAGCGCCACCCAAACCCACTTGCTTCTCCATTTGACTGAAATGGGTTCGCACAGCGTTGAACACAACGCGAAACCGGCGCAATACCTTGGCGGGTGTGACTGAGTCAACTGGCAAAGGGGCTGCGGACTTCATTTGGTTACTGCGCGGTGATTTTGATCCCCCGATCATAGGGTTCAATTGCAGTCTCACCCCACCGCTGGCGGCATTTTCAGTTCGCAGCCAACTGTTCTTTCAGCTTTTTCATCAACAAATCTTCAAAGGTATAGAAGCCCCGGTCGCAAAGTGCCAGCTCACTTAATGCAAATGCCGCCCCCGTGCCAAATGCCTCGCGTTTGATGGAGTCATGTGTCAGTCGCACGGTTTGATAGGGAAATCCAAAAATCACTTCGTGGTGCCCAACAATTCCGCCAAGTCGCAAGGAAGTGATTTTTTCCGATCCCAACTCCAGGCTTTCGGCAATCTTCTTTGCCGTGCCTGAAATCTCCGGTTTTTCCTTGAAGTGTTGCTCCAGGATCTCAACGTCTGCGAACGGTGCAATGTTCCTGAGCAACTTGGCAGCCATGATCAGAAAGTTGATCCCTAAAGTAATGTTGGGTGAGCACAGAATCCGGGTGTACTCTCCGAGACTGCGTGCATAGTCAAGTTGAGCCTCGCTGTAGGCGGAGATGGCACTCACCAGCATCAACTCCCTGCGTTTTAGCTCCTCGCCATACTCCAACAATGATTGGGGTACTGAGAAATCGACGAGCGCATCCACCGGATGCGTGTCAAGCCAGTCCGAGAAGTTGATGCCTTCAAGCCCGACCAGCGGAATTCCACTCGCCCCAAGCGTTTGGCCGGCCACGCAGGCTGTGCGTCGGGCAACCCAACTTAAATCAAAACGCGGGTCCTCGCGTAAAACTTGGGCAACAGCGCTACCGGCTTTGCCGTATCCAATGAGTCCGATTCTGATCATCCAGTTGTCTCCACATAGTTTTTCCGTATTCCAAAGATATTACATTTGCCCAAATGTAGCAAATACATTTGTTGCAATGTATGATGACGCACTGACAATGAGAAACCCTTGATTTTCTTCTGTAGAAATAATGCATCCCCATATCCCTACGGCTTTCAAAAAAGAACTCTCAGACTGGCATATGTGGACCGGGCGTGGTGTAGTCATCGCCTTTGCAGCGTTGGCTGGTATGACAGTGGTTGCATTCACCTGGCTTGCGGACCACGCTCTAGCCCAGTTTTTTTCATTCCAAAAAGCTTACTGGTGGGGACCACTTTTCTGGATGCCTCTTTCCACCGCGGCTATTGTCTGGCTCACGTTGCGATTTGTTCCGGGTGCTGCCGGATCTGGAATCCCGCAGGTCATGGCAGCGCTGGAACCACAAGCTACTGGTGGTGTCCGGCAGTTGTATGTGTCTGTGAAACTGACGGTTGCCAAAATTCTATTGACGACCTGGGGCTTGCTGGCGGGTTTATCGATTGGCAGAGAAGGGCCTTCTGTCCAGGTTGCGGCTGGAGTGATGCACCACGCCAGACGCTGGATGCCAAAGCGCGCGCACATCTCCGACCAGAGCCTCCTCATTGCGGGCGGTGCGGCGGGAATCGCTGCTGCATTTAACACGCCGTTGGGTGGCGTAATGTTCGCCATTGAGGAGCTATCGAAAAAAACGGATCAACGCAGCAACAGTCTGGTACTTGTCGCGATTGTGGTGGCGGGGCTCATGGGTGTATCCGCGTACGGCAACGCAAGTTACTTTGGCATTATTCGTGTCGAGGGCTTCGGCCCGGCATTGATATTCCCGGCAATTCTGGTGGCTGTCTGCTGCGGAGTCGCGGGTGGATTGTTTTCACGGCTGTTGATCGTGTCACTGGCGGGAAGCTCATCGGACTGGTTCAGCAAGTTTCGCAGGAATTTCCCCATTTTCTTTGCCGCTGGTTGTGGATTGGCAGTCGCCATTCTGGGTGTTGTCAGCAACGGGGAAACATATGGAAGTGGTTATGCCCATAACCGCGCCATGCTGGAGAACACCAACGACACATCATCGATGTATGTGCTGTTGAAGTTTGTAGCAACGTGGCTCTCCACTTGGGCCGGCGTTCCCGCTGGTGTTTTTGCCCCATCGCTGGCTATTGGAGGTGCACTAGGCAACGACGTTGCGCAATTGACTTCTTACGACAATGCGCCGACTCTGATCGCCCTTGGCATGGCGGGCTTTCTTGCCGCTGTCACCCAGGCCCCCTTGACGGCCTTCATCATTGTCATGGAGATGGTTGACGGTCATGCGTTGGTGTTGAGCTTGATGGCGAGTGCCATGGTGGCAAGTGGAGTTTCACGTCTTATCAGTGCCCCCTTGTACCCGTCATTGGCTGAACTGCAATTACTGCGAATCAAGAAGCCAGTCACGCCAGCCAAGCAGCGCGATTGAGGAGCAAAAAATATGCACAGAAGAATGCTGGTAGTTGTAGACGACCGCGTGGTAACGCAATCTGCAATTCGGCAGGCCATTGAATTGGCAAGAGCAATTCGCGCTGATATTCATTTCTTTTATGTCGTGCCTAATCCCGTTGTTGTGGGCTTTGACATTCTTCCTGTTGCGGATCTTTCACAGGTGGATTTCCAGAATGAAGCGACAGCCCATGCCCGGAATATGCTGGACGCTGCACGTGAATTGGCTGAACTGGCAGGTATTCAAAGCTTCTGTGCAGTGGGCTCTGGCACAGATGGCGCTCACTGCGTGGCTGCTGCTGCCGAAAGCAAGCATTGCGATTTGATTGTGGTGGGAACGGAAGGGAAGAATGCCATGCTGCGAATTCTGAATGGCAGCATCGTCCCAAAATTGATTTCTGTAGCCTCCGTTCCGGTTCTTGTCTGCAGGGATACAGGGTCGAGTGGGGGATTCGGGCGTCGAGCGAGCGTGTCCATCCGCGCCAGGCAAAGGCGCCAGGAACTTCAGGAGCGACGCCGGAAAGAGGTAAACGATTGATGCAGAAAAAAAAGGAGCCCCTAAGGGCTCCAGGCTAACTCACTTAGCTTGTCAATCACGCCACTGAAAGCCCAATCGACATGCGCAATTATATTGCAGCAAATGTATTTGTCAATTGAAGTAATACGACGAAAACGCCTATGAGCCGTTTGATCCAAATCCTGGTATTTTCGATCGTTGCGTACACGGGTACGGCGTTTGCTCAACGATGTGGCGCAACTTGCGCAAATGCCGAGTCATTTCTTGGCGCATCCGAACAAGCCCTGGTCGCTTCCTTTCCGGAGATAAAACGGTTACCCAAGCCCATTCAAGGCCCCCGCAATTCACGTGGAAAGTGGGGGGTGCCAGAAGTTCTGTTTGCAGCGCAGCCATTCAACATCACCTTCTTCATGAGTACCGGGCTTGTGAGCCGAATTGAACTTCTCAGCACTGCTTCCAGGGCCCAGTGCATGCAACGAATTCCTTTTGAACAGGTATTGGCTGAACTCGGCAGAACCTACGGCGACAGCCAGGCATTTGGCACATTCGAGGACGGTGGGAGATCAGCGCAGTCTGTTGCGTTTAGCAATCAGGACATGGACATATCTTTGCACTATTCAATGTCTCCTGACGCTTGCGCAACGAGGGTCATCTACAAAGCGCGTGAGGTGAAGGATGCATCCGAGCTTTGAAACTTCTTGCCTGGCAGGTCGGTGGCCTTTCTACTCGCCGTACAAGAACAGCACATAGGTGTTGAGCACATACATTGCGACCAACCCCAAACTAACCCAACTCATTGCACGCAGTACGCGTCCGGTGGGCTTGAAAAACAGCCCAACCAGAGCAATGCCGGTCATGGTGATGGCGGAGCCCGCAGTGACAGCGTGTGCCGGTGAAACGCTGGCCAGCAGCATATCGGGGCGATACAGAACGTTCTCCACTGCAATGATGGCAAGGTTGAACAGATTGCTACCCAACAGGTTGCTGATCGCCATATCGAGCGCGCCGATCCGCAGGGCGGAGATGGTCACTGCCAGCTCTGGCAGTGAGGTAGCCAGCGCGACGAAGAGGCTGCCAACAAACGATTTGTTCCACTCCATTGCGTGGGACAGATCCGTGGCCACAAAAGGTAGCCACACCCCCGCACCAGCTACTACGCATGCGGCCAGGGCAAAGCGCACGATTGCGGTGCGCAATTGGGGCAGCGCAGTGTCTGGCGCGCCCCTGTGCGGGACTGCATGGTTGCGTTCATAGGCAAAAACGGTACGCATCGCTATCAGGTACAAACCCAGCAGTACCGGTGTGGTCAACCCATAACCCAATTGGGCAGAGGCCGCCGACCCGTGGGACACCTGGCTGAGTAGCAGGCTGACCAAAGTAAAGCCCAGCATCAACACACCAAATGCGGCCGCCAGAACATGGCTTTGGCCTGCGAGATGCCATACAGGCTCTTTGCGAAAGAGGGCATCTATAACCACCAGAAACACCAGGTTGACTACGCAGCTCCCAAGGGCATCTCCCACCGCCAGGTTGGGTGCGTTGGCTACGGTGACGCTGCTGATGCCGGTAGCAAGTTCAGGCAGCGACGTGACAACGGCCAGCAGTGCCAGCCCGATCCAGCTGCCGGACATGCCAGTTCGCTTTGCAATTGCATCTCCATAACGTGACAACTGGTAGCCGGCGCCGCCGATCAAGCTGGCGCACAACAGGAATTGCAGCCAGATGACGACAACAAAAGTCAAATGAAGCAGCCTCGTGTCCTGTGCATGAACTCAATCACGTCTTCAGTGCATCAGGTTGTATTCAACAATGTAGAAAATCGCGCCCGCCAGGTAACCCACGAGGGCCAGGCCGCTGATCTTCTTGACGTACCAGATGAAGTCGATCTTCTCCAGTCCCATGGCTGCCACACCAGCTGCGGAGCCGATGATCAGGATGGAGCCGCCGGTGCCGGCGCAATAAGCCATGAACTCCCACAGGAAGCTGTCGGGCGGGTACTGCTCCAGGCTGTACATGCCCATGCTGGCGGCCACCAAAGGCACGTTGTCCACCACGGCGCTGACCAGTCCGATCAGCATCACGATCACGTCCTGGCGGCCCACGGTGGTGTCCAGCCATTGGGCAATGTTCGACAGGATGTGGGTGTGCTCCAGGACGGCTACGCTCAGCAGAATGCCGATGAAGAACACGATGGAGCTCATGTCGATGCGGGTCAGGGCGCGCGCCAGCGTCAGACGCTGCTTGCGCAGGTCTTCTTCTTTGCGGTGCACCAGATCACCGACCATCCACAGAACGCCGAGGCCCAGCAGAATGCCCATGAAGGGGGGCAGGTGGGTCACGGTCTTGAACACCGGCACCAGTACCAGAATGGCCAGGCCCATGAAGAACATCAGGTTGCGCTCGAATGCCGTGGTTTCGAACAGTTCGTCAGTGTCGGACCGTTGGGGCGCAATCACCGGACGGCTCCCCAGAATCCAGGCGGTAATGCCCAGGGGCACCAGCAGGTTGATCAGCGAGGGGATAAACAAGCCCTTCATGATTTCAATCGCGGTGATCTGACCGCCAATCCATAGCATGGTGGTGGTCACGTCACCAATCGGTGTCCAGGCGCCGCCCGCATTGGCCGCAATGACGATGATGCCGGCAAAGAACAGGCGGTCGTCGCGTTTGTCGAGCAGCTTCTTCATCAGCGACACCATCACGATGGTGGTTGTCAGGTTGTCCAGAATGGCACTGAGGAAGAACGAGACAAATCCCACCATCCACATCAGGGTGGAGAGCTTGGTGGTCTTGATGCGTGAAGTGATGACTTCAAAGCCGTTGTGTGCATCCACCACCTCCACAATGGTCATGGCGCCCATCAGGAAGAACACAATCTGCGCTGTGCCCATCAGGGACTCGTTCAGTTGCTCGCCCACCAGGTGGGCATCGCCTTGCCCCATGGCATAAATCGTCCAGAGCAAGCCCGCACCCAGCAGGGCGCTGGCCGACTTGTTGACCTTGAGCGGATGCTCCAGGGCAATGGCCGCATAGACCAGTACAAAAATAAGTATGAGCGTCGTGAGCATGGTTGTCTTCCTCGTCTAATTGTTCTCTTGCATGTGGAAAAAAAGGGCCAACCGGCCCTTTTTTATGTGCGCAGTACTGCGCTATGGTTTTTTCGCGTCCTTCTCGTTCGCTTCGAGCATGGCCTTCATGGGGTCGTCTTCCTGGGCGGCGCCAGCCGCCGGGTTGGGCATTTCGCCTTCCTTGGCATCACCCGCTGCCGCGGCAGCCGGGTCGGTCGCTTCGTCAGGATTGGATATGTCGAGTTGCTCCATGATCTGATCGGAGTTCAGCGTTTCAGCCTTTTCAATGCCACCGGTGACCAGCACCGGGAAGGCAATCACGGCAGCCACCATGATCAGTTGCAGGCAGATGAAGGCGATGGAGCCCTTGTAGATCTCGGCGGTCTTGACCGAGGGAATCAGTTTGCCGGTGACACGGTCCTTGTAGTCAAACTTGGCCGCCACACTGCGCAGGTAGAACAGGGCAAAGCCGAAGGGCGGTGTCAGGAAAGAGGTTTGCAGGTTCATGGCGATGATTACGCCAAACCAGATCATCACCTGGTCGGGCGTCATGCCAGGAACGATACCGGGCAGGATTTTCTCGGCCACGGGGGCCAGCAGCGGAATCACGATGAAAGCGATCTCGAAGAAGTCGATGAAACAGCCCAGGATAAACACCAGCACGTTCACCACCAGCAGGAAGCCCCAGGCACCGCCAGGCATCTTGTCGAACAGGTGTTCCACCCAGATGTGGCCGTCGGCCGCATTGAAGGTGAAGCTGAACACGGTGGAGCCGATCAGGATGAACAGCACAAACGACGCCAGCTTGGCCGTGTTTTCCAATGCCTGCTTGGTCAGTGACATGCTCAAGCGGCCCTTGCCAATGGCCAGGATGATCGCCCCCAGTGCACCCATGGCGCCGCCTTCGGTCGGTGTGGCCACACCCAGGAAGATGGTGCCCAGCACCAGGAAAATCAGGATCAGCGGCGGCATCAGCACAAAAGTCACCTGCTCGGCCAGCTTGGAGAGCAGGCCCATTTTGGTCACGCGGTTGATGATGGCCAGTGCCAGACCGGTGAGGGATGCCAGTGTCAGGGACATGATGACAATTTCGTCACCGGCCGAGGGCACTGCGCGCTCCAGCCACTTCGTCATCAGGCCGTCATGGACCTGGGCCCAGCCATAACCTACAGCCGCACACAGCGCCAGCAGCGCCAGCAGGGACTTGTGGCCCGAGGCACCGTTGTCTTCTTTGTACAGCAGGGCTTCAGGGGGCAGCGCAGGCACCATGGCCGGCTTGAAGATGGCAACGACCACGATGAACAGGATGTACAAGCCCACCAGCAGCAGGCCGGGAATCAGGGCGCCGGAGTACATGTCTCCCACCGAGCGGCCCAGCTGGTCGGCCAGCACGATCAGCACCAGCGAAGGCGGGATGGCCTGCGCCAGCGTGCCCGACGCGGTGATGGTGCCGGTAGCAATGGTACGGCTGTAGCCGTAGCGCAGCATGATGGGCAGGGAAATCAGGCCCATGGAAATCACCGCCGCGGCAACCACACCGGTGGTGGCGGCCAGCAGGGCGCCCACCAGAATCACGGCAATGGCCACACCGCCGCGCACCGGGCCAAACACCTGGCCTACGGTTTCCAGCAGGTCTTCGGCCATGCCGGATCGCTCCAGAATAATGCCCATAAAGGTGAAGAACGGAATCGCCAGCAGCGTGTCGTTCTGCATGATGCCGAAGATGCGCAGCGGCAGCGCCTGGAACATGGCGGCAGGGAAGATGCCCGCCTCAATACCTACAAAGCCCAGCGCCAGGCCGGTGGCAGCCAGGCCAAACGCAACGGGAAAACCTGTCAGCAGAATGATGAACAGGGTGATAAACATGAGTGGCACAAATTGCTGTGCCAGGAGTGTGGTTTGCATTTATTTGTCTCCTGCCAGCATCTCGGCGGCTTTTTTCTCGAGCTCTTCGATGTGCTTCTGTTCGTCGGACTTGGACGCTTCCGCACTCAGTACATCGGGACCGTTGCCGGTCAGGAAAGCAACGCGCTTGATCAGCTCGGAAACACCCTGCAGTGCCAGCAGGCCAAAGCCCAGTGGAATCAGGCCGTAAGCGGGCCAGCGGATCAGGCCGCCTGCGTTGGTGGAAATTTCTCCGCTGGTGAATGCCTGCATGAAGAAGGGCCAGCCCAAGGCGATGCCAATGGCGCAGAAGGGAAGCAGCACGAGCAGGATGCCCAGCACGTCCACCCAGTTGCGTGCGCGCTCGCTGAGTTTGCTGGAGATGAAGTCAATGCGCACATGCGAGTTCTTCAGAAATCCGTAGCCGGCACCCAGCATGAACACGGCAGCAAACAGGTACCACTGGATCTCCAGCAGGCCGTTGGAGCTCTGGTTGAAGATTTTGCGGACCAGGGCGTTGCCAGCGCTGATGAGGGTGGTGGCCAGAATCAGCCACATGGTGAGTTTGCCGACCCAGGTGCTGATCTGGTCGATCAGCCGGGACATGGAAAGGAAAGGTGTCATGGTGTCTCCGCCATTGAAATTGGAATGCAGGTGGCGGCTGAAAACCGCTCTGGCCTTTTACGAACCCGCAGAGTCTAAGCGCTATTGCCAGCTTTGTGGCTGAAGAAACCCTGACGCCATGCGGGGTGGTTTGTGCGGCAGGCCGGATATGAATGAAATTAGCCGCTAGCCCCCGTCAATCATGCGCGTACAGCTATGAAAAATGTAGCGCTCCGGATGCCTGCCACAGTTAGCAGGAGTGAGCCGCACAGGTGCAGTGCGGCGGTGCCCAGGGCCAGGGCATAGCGCTGCTGGCCGAGCATGGATACCACCTCGGCGGAAAAGCTGGAAAAGGTGGTGAGTGCGCCCAGGAAACCGGTGACCAGGGCCAGCCGCCACACCGGGTCCAGATCGGGCAAGGCTTGGAACACGGCCACGCATACACCCACCAGATAGCCACCCACCAGATTGGCGGCCAGGGTGCCCCAAGGCAGTGCGGTACCCGCCGTTACGCCCACCGGGTTGAGCCACAGGCCCAGCTGCCAGCGCGATAGCGCGCCCACACAGGCGCCGATGCAGATGGCAACCACGGGCAGCATTACTGCGTGCCCGCCGGTTTGAACGGAGCTTCCCCGACCGTCAGGCCATGGGCCGACAGTTTGGCTGCCGCGGCGGGCTTGATGCCCTTGACCCGCGCCATGAGGTCTGCCCAGCTCTTGAACGGCCCGGCTTCGCGGGCTTTGAGGATGCGTGCGGTGCTGGCCGGGCCGAGACCCTTGATGCCATCGAGCTCGGCCTCGGTGGCCTGGTTCACATCCACAGCCCCGCTTGCCAGGGGCATGCACAGGGCCAGGGCGGCCAGCCAGCGCGGGGAGAAGTGTCGCAACATCGGAGTCCTCCAGTGTGTCGTCAAGCGCTTCAGGGGTGGGTGGCCAGCCACTGCACGTATTTGCCCACGCCGGTTTGCACGTCCACAAACTGGTGGTCGCAGCCGGTGGCGCGCAGGGCCGTCAGGTCCGCCTGGGTGTAGCACTGGTATTTGCCGCGCAGTGCATCCGGAAAAGGAATGTATTCGACCAGTCCGTGGGACACGATGTCTGCCAAGGGCAGGGCGGCATCGCCCTGCAGCGTACGCATGGAATTCACCACGGAACTGGCCACGTCGTTGAACGGCTGGGCGCGGCCCGAACCGAGGTTGAAGATGCCGACCTGGGAGGGGTTGTCAAAAAACCAGAGGTTGACCGCGACCACGTCGTCCACATAGACAAAGTCGCGCATCTGTCCGCCACCGGGGTAGCCGCCGTAGTCGCCAAACAGCTTGACCTTGCCTTCGGCCTTGAACTGGTTGTACTGGTGAAAGGCCACGCTGGCCATGCGCGCCTTGTGCTGCTCGCGCGGGCCGTACACGTTGAAGTAGCGAAAGCCCACCACCTGGTGGGTTCTTCCAGCTTTAGTGCGCTCGAAATTCTTGCCGCATTCGCGGCGCATGCGCTGGTCAAACAGCAGCTTGGAATAGCCGTACACGTTGAGCGGAAGCTCAAATGCGGGGTCTTCGCGGAAGGTGTCGGAGCCGCCATAGGTCGCCGCGCTGGAGGCATACAACAGGCGTGCGCCACGCTTCTGGCAGGCCTGGAACAGATGCCACGACAGCGTGTAGTTGTTGGCCATCATGTACTTGCCGTCCTGCTCCATGGTGTCGCTGCAGGCGCCCTCATGAAACACCGCTTCGATCTGGCCGTAGTGGCCAGCGGCGAACTCGTCGTAGAAGGTGTCTGCATCCACGTAGTCGGCAATCTGCAGGTCGGCCAGGTTGCGGAATTTGTCACCCTGCTTGAGGTCGTCCACCGCAATGATGTCGGTCAGGCCCCGGGCATTGAGCCCGGCAATGAGGTTGCTGCCAATGAAGCCGGCTGCGCCGGTGACAACGATACGGGTCATGCAAACAACTCCTCGTAGGAAACGGTGGCGGTGCCGAATTTGCCAACCACCAGGCCACCGGCCCGGTTGGCCAGCGGCAGGGCATCGCGCATGGACAGGCCGGCGCCTACCAGCGCGGCCATGGTGGCGATGACGGTATCGCCCGCGCCGGTGACGTCAAACACTTCGCGTGCCTGGGCGCTGACGTGCAGATCGCCTTGCGCATCAAACAGGGTCATGCCTTCTTCGCTGCGGGTCAGCAGCACGGCATCCAGGTGCAGCTGGTTGCGCAGGTTGTGGGCCTTGATCCGCAGGTCTTCCTCGCTGTCCCAGAGGCCGATGACCTGTTGCAGTTCGGCGCGGTTGGGTGTGATGACGCTGGCGTTCTGGTAGCGCGAGTAGTCGCTGCCTTTGGGGTCGATCAGGATGGGCTTGGACAGGGCCCGGGCCTGCGCGATCATGTCGCTCACGTGGGCGAGACCGCCTTTGCCATAGTCGGAAAACAGGACGGCATCGTGCTGGGGCAGCAGCTGGGTAAAGGTGGCCGTCTGGGACGCCAGAATTTCGCTCTTGGGCGTGTTCTCGAAGTCCAGGCGCAGCAACTGCTGCTGGCGCCCGATCACCCGCAGTTTGACGGTGGTCTTGAGGTCGGCGTCGCGGCCAAAGTGGGTGCGGATGCCGGTTTTGGCCACGATGGCTTCGAGCTTGTGGCTGGCCTCGTCGTCACCCACCACGGTCAGCAGCGAGGCCTGCGCGCCCAGCGATGCGGCGTTGAAGGCCACGTTGGCTGCACCACCGCAACGCTCTTCTTCGCGTGTGATGCGTACCACCGGCACGGGAGCTTCCGGGCTGATGCGGTCGACGGCGCCGTACCAGTAGCGGTCCAGCATGACATCGCCAACGACCAGCACTCGGGCCTGGGTTAACTGTTCTTTTGAAATCGTCATGGTGTTCATAGTTCTTCGACGCGCCGCGCCGGGTAGCTGTCCCAGGCCTGGCAGCCGGGGCATTGCCAGAAGTGCTGCTTGGCTTCAAAACCACAGGCCGCGCAGCGGTAGCGTGTCAGGGGTTTGACGGCATGGTCCAGCGCGCGCTGGACCTGGGGATGGAACTGTTCGTGTTCGAGTTTCTCACCGGCAATCCATTTGGCAGCGGCCACCAGGGAAGGCTCTTTTTCCAGGTGGTGGGCGTACCAGTCGCGGGCGGTGGAGGTGGTGTCTCCGGTGGCGGCTTCCAGGGCGACGATGGCATCGAGTACATCAAGCGACCGGTCTTCGGCATAGATGGCCTTGAGTTGCTCCAGTGCGGCGGGGCACTGGCCGGCATCGACGGCATAGCTGGCCATCAGCGGGGCGATCAGGGCCACCGCGGAAGGGGCTGCCGCAACGGCCTGGACCAGCGTATCGAAAGCGGGCACCCGTTCACCCTGCTGGTGCTGCAGGCGTGCCAGGTCCATGCGCGGGCGGGCAGCACCGGGCGCGATCGTCATGGCCTGGGCCAGCAGCGTCTGGGCCTGGGCCAGATCTTTGGCAGCCACGCAGTCGGCAGCCTGTTCACACAGGTAGTGGGACAGGCGGCCCTTGAAGCTGCCCTGGCCCGAGGTTTCGAGTTTCTGCGCGATCACGGCAGCGTTCTGCCAGTCGCGGGAGCGCTCGTAGTTGGCCAGCAGTGCCAGGCGGGATTGGGCCTCAAAGCGTGAACCTTCCAGCTTGAGCAAGGCATCTTCCGCGCGGTCCAGCAGGCCGGCCTTCAGGTAGTCCAGCGCCAGCGCATGCTGGGCGCGGTGGCGGTCGTCCAGACTCAGGTCGCCCCGGTCCAGCAGGTGCTGGTGCACGCGCACGGCCCGCTCGTATTCGCCGCGGCGGCGAAACAGGTTGCCCAGCGCGAAGTGGAGTTCCGAGGTGTCGGGGTCGTTCTGGACGGCTTCGATAAAGGCGTCGATGGCTTGGTCCTGCTGCTCGTTGAGCAGGAAGTTCAGGCCTTTGAAATAGGCTTTGGGAGCCTGGCGGTTTTCCATGCGCAACTGGCGCATATCCATGCGGGATGCAACCCAGCCCAGCACGAAGGCCACGGGCAGGCCCAGCAGGATCAGGGTGATATCAAATTCCATCGGGTCGGGGTGCCGGGGTTTGTTTGCTGGCTTCTGCGCTCAGGGCAATGGCGGCCTGGCTTGCGGCCAGACGCGCCTGCACGGCATCACGACGGTGGCGCCACCAGCGCGGTACCATGCCCAGTACACCAATGACGAGGCCGGATGCGAAGGCACCCAGCACGACCAGCACCATGGGAGCGGTCCAGCGGTAGCCAAAGAAAAAGTGCACCGTCGTGTCGCCCTGGTTGTTCAGCGCGAAAGCGAACAGGGTAAAAAAAATGGCCGCTTTAAGTAACCACTTAAAGAGCCATGCGATCTGTTTCATTCATCTCCTCGGTGTGGGAGTGATTCTAATAGCGCCACCTCAGGGTTTCGCCTTGGACTCCAGTTCGGCAGTGCGTTGGTCCACGGCTTCGCGCAGGGCCTTGCCGGGCTTGAAGTGGGGGACACGTTTCTCGGGGATGGCCACGCTCTCACCGCTGCGGGGGTTGCGACCCATGCGGGGCGGCCGGCGGTTGATGGAGAAGCTGCCAAAACCACGGATTTCAATGCGGTGTCCGCGCACCAGGGCGTCGTTCATGGCATCCAGAATGGCCTTGACGGCGAATTCGGCATCGCGATGGGTCAGCTGGCTGAAACGGTTGGCCAGTTCTTCAACGAGGTCGGAGCGGGTCATGCTGGAAGTGGGTAGTCAATAAAAAAACGACCGGCACCCAAAGATCACTCGGGGTGGCCGGTCGTTTGATCAGATCAACAACAGGGCTTAGTTGTTGTCGAGCTTGGCGCGCAGCAGGGCGCCCAGGCTGGTGGTACCAGCGTTTTCACGGGCAGACTGCTGGCTCAGGGTTTGCATGGCTTCGTTCTGGTCAGCCATGTCCTTGGCCTTGATGGACAACTGGATGTTGCGAGTCTTGCGATCCACATTGACAACCACAGCAGTCACTTCGTCGCCTTCTTTCAGTACGTTGCGAGCGTCTTCAACGCGGTCGCGGCTGATTTCGGAAGCGCGCAGGTAACCAATGATGTCTTCACCCAGGTCGATTTCAGCGCCCTTGGCATCCACGGTCTTGACCTTGCCGGTCACGATCTGGCCCTTGTCGTTGATCGACACGAAGGTGGTGAAAGGATCGGAATCCAACTGCTTGATACCCAGGGAGATGCGTTCGCGGTCCACGTCCACAGCCAGAACCAGAGCTTCAACTTCCTGGCCCTTCTTGTATTCGCGCACAGCGGTTTCGCCGGGCTCGTTCCAGGACAGGTCAGACAGGTGCACCAGGCCGTCGATACCAGCAGCCAGACCGACGAACACGCCGAAGTCGGTGATGGATTTGATCGGGCCCTTCACGCGGTCGCCGCGCTTGGTGTTTTGAGCAAACTCTTGCCATGGGTTGGCCTTGCACTGCTTCATGCCCAGGGAGATGCGACGCTTGTCTTCGTCGATTTCCAGAACCATGACTTCGACTTCGTCACCCAGGGCAACGATCTTGGAAGGAGCAACGTTCTTGTTGGTCCAGTCCATTTCGGACACGTGCACCAGACCTTCGATACCGGGTTCGAGTTCCACAAACGCGCCGTAGTCGGCGATGTTGGTGATCTTGCCGAACATGCGGGTACCTTGGGGGTAGCGGCGGTTCACGCCCATCCAGGGATCGTCGCCCATTTGCTTCAGACCCAGAGACACGCGGTTCTTTTCGGTGTCGAACTTCAGGATCTTGGCAGTGATCTCTTGACCAGCAGTCACGACCTCGGAAGGGTGACGGACACGGCGCCATGCCATGTCGGTGATGTGCAGCAGGCCGTCGATACCGCCCAGGTCCACGAACGCACCGTATTCGGTGATGTTCTTGACCACGCCTTGCACCACAGAACCTTCTTTGAGGGTGTGCATCAGCTTGGCGCGCTCTTCGCCCATGGAGGCTTCCACCACAGCGCGGCGGCTCAGCACCACATTGTTGCGCTTGCGATCCAGCTTGATAACCTTGAATTCCAGGGTCTTGTTCTCGTAGGGAGACAGGTCCTTGGTAGGACGTGTGTCGACCAGCGAGCCGGGCAGGAATGCGCGGATGCCGTTGACCAGAACGGTCAGGCCGCCCTTGACCTTGCCGGAGGTGGTGCCGGTGACAAATTCGCCGGATTCCAGGGCCTTTTCCAGGCTCATCCAGGAAGCCAGACGCTTGGCTTTGTCGCGGGACAGGATGGTGTCGCCATAGCCGTTTTCCACGGAGTCGATGGCCACGGACACGAAGTCGCCAACTTGCACTTCGAGTTCGCCCTTGTCGCTCTTGAACTCTTCGATTGGCACGTAGGCTTCGGACTTCAGTCCGGCGTTCACCACGACGAAGCTGTGCTCGATACGAACGACTTCAGCGGTGATCACTTCACCTGTACGCATTTCCGAGCGTTGCAGGGATTCTTCAAATAGGGCTGCGAAAGATTCTGACATTTAAGTTGCGGTTTGCACCGCGGGGTTAAGTTATCGAACCCCATTGCCCTTGGTGTGAACCGGTGCGCTGTCGCGCGAAGAGAGCCGTGGGGACCACGCAAAGCCGTGAGGCCTTGCTTCTGTCCAACCCTTCAGCGCGAGCTGAAAGGCTGTTTGCTTTGCCACCAGTCCAGTACGAGTTCAACGGACGTTTCGACCGTCAAATCCGAGTTGTCGAGCAACTTGGCATCCTGCGCAGGTTTCAAAGGTGCGACGCTGCGAGACATGTCCCGGGCATCGCGGGCTTCCAGATCCGCGCGAAGAGAGTCGAGTGTAGCTGAAATTCCCTTTGAAATCAACTGCTTATAGCGGCGCTCCGCCCTGCAGGCGGCGCTGGCGGTCAGGAAGACCTTGAGCGGAGCCTGCGGAAAGATCATGGTGCCCATGTCGCGGCCGTCGGCGACCAGGCCCGGCAACTTGCGAAATCCGCGTTGCAGGTCAATCAGGGCGGCCCGGACGGCCGGGAAAGCCGACACCCGGGAGGCATTCATGCCCGCTTCTTCGGTGCGGATGGCCTCGCTCACGTCTTCGTTGGCGAGCCAGATGTGGCTGCCTTCAAAGTGGATGGGCAGGCTTTGCAGCAAGGCGACGATGGCCTGCTCGTTGGCCACGTCCAGCGCAATGCCGGCACGTGCAGCCGCCAGCCCGGTGATGCGGTAGAGCGACCCAGAATCGAGGAAGTGGTAGCCCAGTTGCTCGGCCAGTACGGCCGCCAGCGTTCCTTTGCCGGATGCCGTGGGGCCGTCCACACAGATCACCGGAACGGCGTCGGGTTGGGCCTGCGCCACCGAGAACAGCGCTTCGAAATAATCAGGAAAGGTCTTGGCGACGCATTTGGGATCTTCAATGCGTACCGGCAACCGGGCCGGGTTGAACGCGGCCAGCGAGAAGCACATGGCCACGCGGTGGTCGTCGTAGGTGTGGATGCTGGCGGCCTTCCAGTCGCTGGGCGTTGCCGGGGGAGTCACCTGGATGAAGTCGGCGCCTTCCACCACGGTGGCGCCGAGCTTGCGCAGCTCGGTGGCCATGGCGGCGATGCGGTCGGTTTCCTTGACCCGCCAGCTCGCGATGTTGCGCAGGGTGGTGGTGCCATCGGCGTACAGCGCCATCACGGCCAGCGTCATGGCCGCGTCGGGGATGTGGTTGCAATCGAGGTCAATCGCCTTGAGCGGCCAGGCGCCCCGCTGGATGCGCAGCCAGTTGGGGCCGCTCTCGATGCGGGCACCCATGGCCTGGGCTGCTTCCATGAAGCGGATGTCGCCCTGGATGGAATCGGCACCGACGCCCAGGATTTTTATGCCATTTTGAGTGCTAGCCCCCGTCGCTATTGCGCCAAGCGCTATGAAATAGCTAGCAGATGAGGCGTCGGCCTCGACATGCAGTTCGCCGGGCGAACGCAACTGGCTGCCTGCGGGGATGGTGAAGCGTTGCCAACCCTCACGCAGCACCTGCACACCAAAGCGCTCCAGCAGGTTCAGCGTGATCTCGATATACGGGCGGGAGATCAGTTCGCCCACCACGTCAATCACGATGTCACGCTGCGCCACCAGGGGCAGGGCCATCAGCAGCGCGGTCAAGAACTGGCTGGACACATCACCGCGCACCTGGATGGGTGCGCCCAGGTTCAGGTGGGCCTGGCCGATGCGCAGGGGCGGAAAGCCATCGTTGCCCAGGTAGTCAATCTGGCAACCCAGCTGGCGCAGCGCATCCACCAGATCACCGATGGGGCGCTCGTGCATGCGGGGGATGCCGCTGAGTTCAAAGTCACCGCCGAGCACGGCGAGTGCTGCTGTCAGGGGGCGCATGGCGGTGCCTGCGTTGCCCAGAAAGAGCGGGTGTTTCTCAGTGGGCAGGCGCCCGGCCACGCCGGTGATACGCACGGTTGCGCCGGTCTGCTCGATGGTGCATCCCAGCGCCTTCAATGCCACCAGCATGACGCGGGTGTCATCGGAGTCCAGCAGGTCGTGGATGATGGTGGTGCCGCTGCACATGGCGGCCAGCAGGAGCACGCGGTTGGAAATGCTTTTGGAGCCCGGGAGGCTGACCTCGCCATGGGCACCTGCCAGTGCCGGCAGGTCCAGAAATGCAGTGGAAAACATTATTTGTTGAGTTTGGAGGCCATGCTCCAGTTGGCACGGGTGTCGCTGGCCTGCTGGATCAGTCCTTCGAGCGCCTCGGAGTTTCCACTGGTGATCATGAGTTCCAGTGCCTGCAGGTTGCGTTGGAATATCTTGCTCTGCGCCAGCAGCTCTTCGCGGTTGGAGACCATGATGTCGCGCCAGACCTTAGGGTCACTGGCGGCGATGCGGGTGAAATCGCGAAAGCCCGGACCCGCCAGCGACAGGTAGTCCTTGCCTTGCGGTTGGCCTGCGATCGAGTTCATCAGGGCAAACGCAATCAGGTGGGGCAGGTGGCTGACGGCCGCGAACGCAGAGTCATGCTGTTCGGGCGACATTTTCAGGACGCGGCAGCCCAGCGCGGTCCAGAGGTCGACCGCTTTCTGCAACTGGATGGTCTGGGTGCGCTCAATCGGCGTCAGGATGACCTGGCGCCCGGCGTACAGGTCGGCGTCGGCGTGCTCCACGCCCGAGAGTTCCTTGCCCGCGATCGGGTGGGCGGGTACGAACAGGCCGACATGCTCGCGCAACGCACGGCGGGCCGCGTCGATCACGTCGCGTTTGGTGGAGCCCACGTCCATGATCAGCATGTTGGGCGTGACCAGGTGTTTGATGGCCTTGAAGGTGGCTTCGGTGGCGGCGACCGGCACCGCGATCAGCACGATGTCGGCCCCGGAGACGGCCAGCAGTGCGGAGGGCGCTTCGATGTCGATCACGCCCATCTGGCGTGCCCGCTCGGTGGTACTGGGTGACTTGCTGTAGCCCACCACCCGCTTGACCAGACCCGCGCGCTTGAGGGCCAAGGCAAACGAACCGCCCATCAGGCCGCAGCCGATCAAACCTAGCTGTTCAAACATATGAGTTCCTGTGCAAGCGTGTCAATCGGCCAACGGGTACGTACCCAGCACCTTGTAAAAGGCGCACAGACTCTGCAGGTCTTTCAGGGCGGCCGCCACATGGGGCTGCGAGGGGTGGCCCTGCAGGTCGATATAAAAATAGTACTCCCATTGGCCGGAGCGTGCGGGACGCGACTCGAACCGCGTCATGGAGACTCCGTGCATTTTTAACGGAACCAGCATGTCGTGCACCGCGCCGGGCCGGTTAGGCACCGACACCACCAGGCTGGTGCAGTCCTTGCCTGACGCCTCGGGTGCGGGCAGCACACTGGGCAGGCACACCACCACAAAGCGGGTGCGGTTGAAGGCTTCGTCCTGGATCGCGTGCGCCGCAATATGCAGGCCAAACTCGGAACCCGCGCGCTCGCTGGCAATGCCAGCCCAGGCCGGGTTGCCGGCGGCCAAGCGGGCGCCTTCAGCATTGCTGGAGACGGCGCGGCGCTCGGCGTGGGGCAAGTGGGTGGTCAGCCATTGCTGGCACTGTGCCAGCGCCTGCGGGTGGGCCAGCACGACTTCAATGCCGTCCAGCGATGCAGTGCTGCGCAGCAGGTGGTGGCGCACCAGCAGGCTGATTTCGCCCACGATGTGCAGCGGGGAGTTGAGCAGCAAATCGAGCGAGCGGGTCACCACGCCCTCGGTGCTGTTCTCCACGGGGATCACGCCAAACTCTGCCGAGCCGGCGGTCGCTGCGTGGAACACTTCGTCAAAGTTGGCGCAAGGCACGTGCGTGATGCTGGAGCCAAAAAACCGCTGTGCAGCCTCTTCGCTGAAGGTGCCCTTGGGGCCCAGGTAGGCCACGCGTTGCGGCGCTTCCAGCGCACGGCAGGCCGACATGATTTCGCGCCAGATGATGGCCACGCTCTCGTTTTTGAGTCCACCCTGGTTGGCTTGCTGCAGGTTGGCGATGACCTGGGCTTCGCGCTCGGGACGGAACACCGCCGAGCCCTCCACCTTCTTGATTTCACCCACCTCATGGGCCAGGGATGCGCGGCGGGAGAGCAGGGTCAGCAATTCCTGGTCGACAGCGTCGATCAGGACTCGGAGTTCGGGGAGGGTACGTGCCATGTTGGTTGGTTCAGCCGTGGGTGCGCTCAAATTCCTGCATGTACTGCACCAGCGCCTGTACGCCTTCCAGCGGCATGGCGTTGTAGATGCTGGCCCGCATGCCACCGACCGACTTGTGGCCCTTGAGCTGAAGCAGACCGGCAGCTTTGGCGCCGGCCAGAAAGGCGTCGTTCAGCGCTTCGTTGCGCAGGAAGAAGGGCACGTTCATGCGCGAGCGGGCGCCCCGGGCAACGCCGTTCATGTAAAAGCCGGAGGCATCAATCGTGTTGTACAGGAGCTCGGCTTTGGCGATGTTGCGGGATTCCATCGCCGCAATACCACCCTGTCGCTTGAGCCACTGGAACACCAGACCCGCCATGTAAATGGCATAGGTGGGAGGCGTGTTGTACATGGAGCCGTTGTCGGCCACGGTTTTGTAGTTGAAGGCGCTCGGGCAGATCGGCAGGGCGTGGCCCAGCAGGTCTTCGCGCACGACCACGAGGGTGAGGCCAGCAGGACCCAGGTTCTTTTGCGCGCCGCCAAAGGCCAGGCCCACTTTGCTCCAGTCCACCGGGCGCGAAGCTACGTGAGACGAAAAGTCGATCACCAGCTCAGCCTTGGAGCCCAGGGCCTTGAGGTCCGGCAGGGTGTGGAATTCCACGCCATGGATGGTCTCGTTGGTGCACAGGTGCACATAGCTGGCGTCGGTGCTCAGGTGCCAGCTGCTGGCGGGCGGAATGGCCGTAAAACCACTGTCTTTGCCCGATGCTGCAGTGTTGGCCTGGCTGTACTTGCCGGCTTCCTTGAGTGATTTCTCACTCCAGCTGCCGGTCACTACAAAATCAGTCACACCAGGCTGGCCTGCAGGGGTGCGCAGGGCGCTGAGGTTCAGCGGAACGATGGCGTTTTCAGCCAGACCGCCACCCTGCATGAACAGGATCTTGAATTGGGCCGGCACCGCCAGCAACTCGCGCAGGTTGGCTTCTGCTGCCTCGTAGATGCTCTGGAACTCCTTGCCGCGGTGGCTCATCTCCATCACACCCATGCCGCAACGCTGGCCGCTGGCATCGGGCCAGCTCAACATCTCGTCGGCGGCTTGCGCCAGCACTTCCGCTGGCATGGCGGCCGGTCCGGCCGAGAAGTTGTAAGGGCGTTGCATCGCAGGTTATGGGTTAAATGGGGCTCTAGCCCCCGTTAAATATGCGCAAGCAGCTATTAATTTTATAGCAATTGTGCTGATTTAGGTGCCTTCTGCTTCTTGGCCTGCATCGTCGCCCGATTCCGCATCGGCCGGGTTGGCATCGTTTTCCACAATGCGCTGCAGGCCGCTGAGTTTGGAGCCTTCGTCCAAGCCAATCAGGGTCACGCCCTGGGTGGCTCGGCCGAGTTCACGGATTTCGCTGACCCGGGTGCGTACCAGTACGCCCTTGTCGGTGATCAGCATGATCTCGTCGTCGGCATGCACCAGCGTGGCCGCGACCACTTTGCCGTTGCGCTCGGACTGCTGGATGGCAATCATGCCCTTGGTGCCACGGCCGTGGCGGGTGTATTCGGTGATGCTGGTGCGTTTGCCGTAACCGTTTTCGGTGGCGGTCAGCACGCTTTGCTGCTCGTCTTCTGCCACCAGCATGGCGATCACGCTCTGGCTGGGGTCCAGTGACATGCCGCGCACGCCGCGGGCATTGCGGCCCAGCGGACGTACATCGTCTTCGTCAAAGCGCACAGCCTTGCCGCCGTCACTGAACAGCATCACGTCGTGCTTGCCGTCGGTCAGCGCAGCGCCAATCAGATAGTCGCCTTCGTCCAGGTTCACGGCAATGATGCCGCCCTTGCGTGGGTTGCTGAATTCGTCCAGCGCGGTCTTCTTGACCGTGCCCATGCTGGTGGCCATGAACACATACTGGTCGGCCGGGAAGGTGCGCTTTTCACCGGTCAGTGCCAGGACCACGGTGATTTTTTCGCCTTCCTGCAGCGGGAACATATTGACGATGGGGCGGCCGCGCGAACCGCGCGAGCCCTGCGGCACTTCCCAGACCTTGAGCCAGTAAAGGCGGCCACGGTTGGAGAAGCACAGGATGTAGTCGTGGGTGTTGGCCACGAAAAGCTGATCAACCCAGTCGTCTTCTTTGGTGGCCGTGGCCTGCTTGCCGCGCCCGCCGCGCTTCTGGGCGCGGTATTCGTGCAGGGGCTGGCTCTTGATGTAGCCGCTGTGGCTCATGGTCACCACCATGTCAGTGGGGGTGATCAGGTCTTCGGTGGACAGGTCGAACGAAGAGTGTTCGACCAGGCTGCGGCGTGCGCCCAGTTTGGTCTGGCCGAATTCCTGTTTGACGTGACCCAACTCTTCACCAATGATGGTGGAGACGCGTTCGGGCTTGGCCAGAATGTCCAGCAGGTCTTCGATCTCGGCCATGACCTCTTTGTATTCCGCAATGACCTTGTCCTGCTCCAGGCCAGTCAGGCGCTGCAGGCGCATCTGCAGAATTTCCTGGGCCTGGGTTTCTGACAGGCGGTACAGGCCGTCGCTGCCCATGCCGAATTCTTTTTCCAGACCGTCGGGGCGATAGTCGTCCGCATTGACCACGCCGCCATCGGCACGCGTGCGGGTGAGCATCTCGCGCACCAGCTTGCTGTCCCAGGGGCGGTTCATCAACTCGACCTTGGCCACAGGTGGTGTGGGTGATTCGCGGATGATGCGTATGAACTCGTCGATATTGGCCATGGCGACAGCCAGACCTTCCAGCACATGGCCGCGCTCGCGCGCTTTGCGCAGGTTGAACACCGTGCGGCGTGTCACCACTTCGCGGCGGTGGTTCAGGAAGACCGAAATCAGGTCCTTGAGGTTGCACAGCTTGGGCTGGCCGTTCACCAGGGCCACCATGTTGATGCCGAAGGTGTCCTGCAACTGGGTCTGCTTGTACAGGTTGTTCAGCACCACCTCGGGTACTTCGCCGCGCTTGAGTTCGATTACCAGGCGCATGCCGGACTTGTCCGACTCGTCCTGGATGTGGCTGATGCCTTCGATCTTCTTCTCGTGCACCAGCTCGGCCATGCGCTCCTGCAGCGTCTTCTTGTTGACCTGGTAGGGCAGCTCGTCCACGATGATGGCCTGGCGCTGGCCCTTGTCGATGTCTTCAAAATGGCACTTGGCGCGCATCACCACACGGCCACGGCCGGTACGGTAGCCGTCCTTCACACCGTTGATGCCGTAAATGATGCCGGCGGTGGGGAAGTCCGGCGCCGGAATGATTTCCATCAGTTCATCGATGGTCGCTTCCGGATTGCGCAGCATGTGCAGGCAGGCGTCCACCACCTCGTTGAGGTTGTGGGGCGGGATGTTGGTGGCCATACCGACCGCAATACCGCCCGAACCATTGACCAGCAGATTGGGGATGCGGGTGGGTAACACCAGCGGTTCTTTTTCCGAGCCGTCGTAGTTGGGGCCGAAGTCGACCGTTTCCTTGTCCAGATCGGCCAGCAACTCGTGGGCGATTTTGGCCAGCCGGATTTCGGTGTAACGCATTGCGGCCGCGTTGTCGCCGTCCACGGAACCGAAGTTGCCCTGGCCATCGACCAGCATGTGGCGCATGGAGAAATCCTGCGCCATGCGCACGATGGTGTCGTACACCGACTGGTCACCGTGCGGGTGGTATTTACCAATGACATCGCCGACGATACGCGCGGACTTTTTGTAAGCGCGGTTCCAGTCGTTGTTGAGCTCGTGCATCGCAAACAGCACGCGGCGGTGTACGGGCTTCAAGCCATCCCGCGCATCGGGGAGGGCGCGGCCCACGATCACGCTCATGGCGTAATCGAGGTAGCTGCGACGCATTTCCTCTTCGAGGCTGATGGGCAGGGTTTCTTTGGCGAACTGGGTCATGGGAGGATCGTGGCTATGTCAGGGACAACCCACGATTCTACGACCCGGCGTATGTAGCATGGCTGCAACATTTTGTTGCACTCGGGCCCGAGAATGGCCCTGACCTGGTGCATATGATGGAAAGCGCTTTTTGCTATGGCACAATAGAGCGACCGTCCTAATTGGTGCAATGCTGCTTGGGGCGTCATTCAAATACATCGCAGCGCTGCTGCAGTTTGCTCCGCTCATAGAAGGAAAGTCATGAAACAACTGAATAAAGTAGCACTCCTCATCGCTACCGCAGCACTGGCTACCGCCGCTGGCGCACAGGAAATCCACAACTGGCGCAGCGCTGCTGGCGACGTCTGGAAGAACGTTGACGGCCAATGCTGGCGCGATGCAAGCTGGACACCCGCCACGGCTGCTGCCGGTTGCGGTGGCGCTCTGGCTGCTCCTGCTGCTCCCGCCGCTGCTGCTCCCGCCGCTGCTGCAGCCGCCGCTGCCGCTGCACCTAAAGCTGCTGCTCCCGCTGCCGCTGCTGCCAAAGTGACTTACGCTGCTGATGCTTTCTTTGACTTCGACAAGTCCGTTCTGAAGCCCGAAGGCAAAGCCAAGCTGGACGACCTGACCGGCAAGGTAAAGGGTATCAACCTGGAAGTGATCATTGCTGTGGGTCACACTGACTCCACCGGCGCCGACGCTTACAACCAGAAGCTGTCCGTGGCACGTGCTGAAGCTGTCAAGGCTTACCTGGTGTCCAAGGGCATCGAAAAGAACCGCGTGTACACCGAAGGCAAGGGCGAGAAGGCTCCTGTGGCTGACAACAAGACCAAAGAAGGCCAAGCCAAGAACCGCCGCGTTGAAATCGAAGTGGTCGGCACCCGCGCTTCCAAGTAATCTCTTTTTGAGAAACTTCAAGAAACCCGCTTCGGCGGGTTTTTTGTTGCCCTGATAATCTGTACATGACTACCACTCTGAATGCCGACCCCGCTGAGTTGGCCAAATTTTCCGAGCTTGCCCACCGATGGTGGGATCTGGACAGCGAATTCCGCCCCCTGCACCAGATCAACCCGCTACGGCTGGATTGGATTGACAAGCTGAGCCCGATCTCGGGGCTTCGGGCGCTGGATGTTGGATGCGGCGGCGGTATTCTGGCGGATTCCATGGCGCGCAAGGGTGCCCATGTCGTGGGCATTGATTTGTCCACCAAGGCGCTCAAAGTGGCGCAATTGCATGCGCTGGAGGCGCAGACACCGAATGTTGCTTACCGCGAAGTCAGTGCAGAAGCGCTGGCAGCTGAAGCTCCGGGAGCGTTTGACGTGGTGACCTGCATGGAAATGCTGGAGCACGTGCCAGACCCCGCATCGGTAGTTCAGGCGTGTGCCACATTGGTCAAACCGGGTGGATGGGTGTTTTTTTCGACCATCAATCGCAGCGCCAAGGCGTTTCTCTATGCAATTGTTGGCGCGGAGTACCTTCTGAAAATGCTGCCCCAGGGAACGCACGAATATGCAAAGATGATTCGCCCCAGCGAGCTCGCGGCTTACTGCCGGCGTGCAGGGCTGGATCTGCAGCAAACCCGCGGACTGGAATACAACCCCCTGACGCAACGGTATTCACTGAGTGCAGACACTGGTGTCAATTACATGTTTGCGGCGCAAAGACCGGCTTGATTCGCGCCATGAAGGTAGCTTTTCCCAACATTGAAGCCGTTCTGTTTGATCTGGACGGAACCCTGATTGACAGTGCCCCGGATCTTGGCGCGGCAGCCGACCAGATGCGGGTCGCACGGGGATTGCCATCCCTGCCACTGGAAACTTACCGACCCATGGCGGGCGCCGGTGCCCGGGGGATGCTGGGGATTGCCTTTGGAATTTCGCCAGAGTCTCCCGGTTATGACCTGTTGCGTGAGGAGTTCTTTGGCAATTACGCCGCCTGCATGACCGAGCGAACGTATGCCTTTGCCGGGGTTTCGGACCTGATTGCGGAAATCTCGGCACGTGGCCTGCGCTGGGGTGTGGTGACCAACAAGTCTGCGCGTTTCACGGATCCGCTCACGCGTGCCATGCCTTTGTTTGCTACGGCCGGAGCCATTGTCAGCGGGGATACCACGCCGCATGCCAAGCCGCACCCCGAGCCCTTGTTCGAGGCGGCCCGGCGGCTGGGGCTGCCACCTGGGCGGTGCTTGTACGTGGGTGACGATGAGCGCGACGTCGTTGCGGGACTGGCGGCCGGCATGGGCACCGTGGCGGCCACGTACGGTTACCTGGGCGGCAAGGCCGATACGGCCAGCTGGGGTGCACATGCCGAGATTAATTCTCCGCTGGACCTCTTGCAATTGCTCGCAAACGCCTAAAATACGCCTTGAGGGGCTGCACTGGTTTCGACATGGGTTCGGACGCGCAGCAGGGCATGTCGAGCTGAATGCGCTCGTAAAACAGATTCAAACAAACTAACTGCAAACGACGAACGTTTCGCACTCGCCGCTTAATTGCGCGTGAGCCTCACAACAGCAAGCCGATAGGCTGGGCAAGGGTGGCGCAAGCCGTCCAGGCTGTGGGGTAATTTCATTCGGCTGGGTCTGCCTTGGGTAACTTAGGGTGGGCCGAGAAAATAGGTTGCTGGCGATTTGCATAGCGTGCCACTGCGCGATGTGAAAAGCGAGATCCAAATCAGACGGCTACACATGTAGAACTGTTCGAAGAAGGCTTATGGACGCGGGTTCAAATCCCGCCAGCTCCACCAATACCTAAAATCCCAACCCTTATCGGTTGGGATTTTTTTTGCCCGTTCCCCCAGCGTTGGCGCGGCTCCCGGGCTTGGTCTCGCGAGCGCCACCCCTGCGAAGTCGGCGTTTTCTCCCCCGCTGACGCCTCTCTGTTCTCCGTTTTCTCTGGTGGTCACGCGAGCGTTCTCGAGGCCATTTCCTTTGCTGGCGCGGGTTTAGAGGCGGTCGGTTGTGGTTGGCAACTCCTGTAGCGGTGGCGACCGAGCCCCGAGCGGCCACAAAAAAACCGCCCGTAGGCGGTTGCTGGCGCTGAGCGCGACGCGCTCACCCGGGTGGCACGAGCACCCGCATCTGGTCGCCCCAGGCGTTGGGCCAGGGGCGGCGCATCACCTTCTCCAGCACGGCGTCGGGCGAACCCGCCAGCCGTTCCACGACATCCGGGGCCAGGAGCGTCAGCCGCATGACCCGGCGTACCTGCGTCACGTCCATGCCTTCGGCCTCGGCAATCGCGGCTACTGATGCCGCCCGCTGCTCATCCAGCAGGCGTTGCCAGTGGTGCGCCAGTCCGAGCGCCCGCATCAACGCGGTGTCCTGCGCGGCCGACCGGGCTTCCTGCTCCCGGGTGGCCTCGGAGAGGAATTCCTGTGGTGCGTCCAAGGGCGTGATGACCTGCTTCTTCAAGCCCCGCTTTACCAGTGTCCAGGGTACGAAGGTTTCCAGTTGTACGCCGCCAGCCGGGCTCGGCAGTTGATAAGTGACCGGATCACCCTTGAACCGGCCCCGGTGCTTCTTGCTCATGCGTCCTCCTCAAAGCGCTTCACGATCTGGCGTTGCGCCTCCCAA
>Ga0209277_10000057_pt1 | contig 57941 bp, 54 predicted proteins | sample JI81AbrownDNA_FD_187503 | JGI IMG/M metagenome (GOLD analysis project Ga0209277, IMG submission 187503) | Wastewater effluent complex algal communities from Wisconsin, to seasonally profile nutrient transformation and Carbon sequestration -... | ecosystem: Engineered > WWTP > Effluent > Algae... | reverse complement strand
GTCCAGACGATTTCTTGTTCATCACAAACTCCTTCCGCTTGGCCATTGTCGGCCAGGCAATATGCCCGGAGTCTGTCTCTATCTCAGCTGTTCAAATTTGCGGAGCCACTTCTCTTTTAAATGCCTTTGCCGAACTGCCATGTATTTGGCTGGTCGCAAGAAAAGATCGGCGTTGCGATCGGGATTGATGAGTCCAGCAGCAGGGCCAGAATCAGTCGCTATGAACTGGGTGTCCATGAGCCGCCCTTGCCTACTGCCAGATTGATTGCCCATGCGATGGACGCGCCGCTGTCCTACCTCTACTGCGAAGATGACAAGGTGGCTGCGCTATTGTTGGCATTGCACCAAATGAAGCCCTCTGCCAGGGACAGGAAGGTGACGTAGTTGCTGGGGCAGTTAACTTAGCCATCGGTAGTTCAACCTACTGAGCAAATAAAAAAGCCGACGCCCCTTGCGAGACATCGGCCCTGTTACCTGCCCTACTTGCGCAGGGCTAAGGCATCAGCTTAGTGGAACTGCTCTTCTTCAGTGGAGCCGGTCAGCGCCTTCACGGAGGAAGAGCCGCCCTGAATCACCGTGGTCACGTCGTCAAAGTAGCCAACGCCCACTTCCTGCTGGTGCGACACGAAGGTGTAACCCTTGTCGCGTGCAGCGAATTCTGGCTCTTGCACCATTTCGGTGTAGTGCTTCATGCCTTCGCCGCGAGCGTATGCGTGGGCGAACTGGAAGGTGTTGAACCAGTTGATGTGGATACCAGCCAAAGTGATGAACTGGTACTTGTAGCCCAATGCGGACAGGTCTTCCTGGAAGGACGCGATCTGCGAATCCGACAGGTTTTTCTTCCAGTTGAAGGAAGGCGAGCAGTTGTAGGACAACAGCTTGCCGGGGCACTCTTTGAGCACAGCCTGGGCGAATTCACGGGCGAAGCCAATGTCTGGCACGCCGGTTTCGCACCACACCAGATCGGCGTAAGGAGCGTAAGCGACGCCACGGCTGATGGATTGCTCCAGGCCGTTCTTGACGCGATAGAAACCTTCCTGGGTGCGCTCACCAGTGATGAAGGGCTTGTCGTTGGCGTCGTAGTCGCTGGTGATCAGGTTGGCGGCTTCCGCATCGGTACGGGCCAGGATGATCGTGGGCACGCCCATGGTGTCCGCAGCAAAGCGGGCAGCAATCAGCTTTTCGATGGCTTCACGGGTAGGAACCAGAACCTTGCCGCCCATGTGGCCGCACTTCTTCACAGCAGCCAGTTGGTCTTCAAAGTGAACACCAGCAGCACCCGCTGTGATCATGTTCTTCATCAGTTCGAAAGCGTTCAACACGCCGCCGAAACCTGCTTCAGCGTCAGCAACGATAGGCAGGAAGAAGTCGATGAATTCCTTGTCACCGGGGTTGATGCCACGGCCCCACTGGATTTCGTCAGCGCGCTTGAAGGTGTTGTTAATGCGGCGAACCATGGTAGGCACCGAGTCGTAGGCGTACAGCGACTGGTCTGGGTACATGGTTTCAGAGGTGTTGCCATCAGCAGCAACTTGCCAGCCAGACAGGTACACAGCTTCCAGGCCAGCCTTGGCTTGTTGCATGGCTTGACCAGCGCTGATAGCACCGAAAGCATTGACGTAACCCTTCTTGGCGCCGCCGTTCACCTTGGCCCACAGCTTCTCAGCGCCGTTTTTGGCATAGGTGTAATCGGGCTGAACGCTGCCGCGCAGACGAACGACGTCAGCAGCGGAGTAGCCGCGCTTCACGCCTTTCCAGCGGGGGTTGGTTGCCCAGTCTTTTTCCAGGGCTGCGATTTGTTGTTCACGGGTCAGTTGCGTCATGAGAACACTCCTTAGTTGGTAAATCTTTCCACTGGCAGCACATGCAATTCCAGTGCCTGCTGCGTAATTCTAAGTCTTATATAAGACTATTTATCAATCTTATGTCTTATATAAGACTTAAATTTTTTCATTAAAAATCAAAGACTTACACAATCATTTTTGCAATAAGAAAGTTCAATCTCACAATGCGGCAAATCTGCGCAAGGCGCACTGACTACGCCTCGTTCAACCCACCGCATCGGACTGAGGACTCAAACCGGTGAATCGATCCGAATCCACGTGGTCTTGGTCTCCGTGTACTTGTCGAAGGCGTGCAAGGACTTGTCTCGTCCGACACCGCTTTGCTTGAACCCGCCAAACGGCACCGTGATGTCGTCTTCGTCATACTGGTTCACATGCACGGTACCGGCACGCAATGCGCGCGCCACGCCATGGGCCTTGTTGATGTCACTGGTCCAAACCCCTGCCTGTAACCCATACACACTGGCGTTGGCCTGGCGCACGACATCAGAAGCATCCGTAAAGGACAGCACGGACAGCACAGGGCCGAAGATTTCTTCCCGCGCAATGGTCATCTCAGGCGTTACGCCATCGAAGATGGTGGGCTGCACATAGCAGCCGCCGGTCTCCAGCAATGCCTGCTCTCCACCAGCAATCAATTTTGCGCCTTCGGACTTGCCGCTCTCGATGTAGCGAAGGACTGTATTCATCTGAATTTTGTCTACAACCGCCCCCATCACTGTGGTGGGCAGCGTGGGGTTCGCAGGCATATAGCCGGGCACCAGCTTCAGGGCTTTTTCCAGGAAGCGCTCCTTGATGCTCGCCTCTACAAACAACCGCGACGGCGCGTTGCAGCTTTCACCCTGGTTGAAGAAGATGCTGCCAACCGCGGCTTCGACAGCCTTGTCCAGATCGGGACAATCCGCAAAGACGATGTTGGGCGATTTGCCGCCCAGCTCCGTCCAGGCGCGCTTGAGGTTGCTCTGACCCGCCATGACATGGATCTGCTTGCCCACGCGAGTTGAACCCGTAAACGCAATGCAGTCCACATCCATGTGCAATGCCAATGGAGAACCCGCCTCCGGGCCATAGCCGGTCACCACATTCAAAACCCCTTCAGGAATGCCCGCTTCCAATGCCAGATCCGCCATCCGGAGCGCCGTAAGAGGAGACTTTTCGCTGGGCTTCAGCACTACCGAATTGCCTGCTGCCAAGGCGGGAGCAATCTTCCATGACGCCATGATCATGGGGTAGTTCCACGGAACAATGACACCCACCACGCCCACCGGTTCGCGGGTAATCAACGCCAGCGCAGTGCGGGGCGTAGGCGCAATTTCGTCATAGATCTTGTCAACCGCCTCGCCGTACCAGCGAATGCAGTTGGCTGCGCTGTTGACATCGACACCGCGTGCGTATTTGACCGGTTTGCCCATGTCCAGCGTTTCTGTCATGGCCAACTCGTCGCCATGCTGCAACAGCAGATCTGCAAAGCGAATCATGACGCGCTTGCGCTGTGCTGGCGCCATGCCACTCCAGCGCCCATCGTCAAACGCTGCGCGCGCAGCAGACACAGCAGCATCCACATCGGCGGCGCCACAGCGTGCCACTTGCGTCAGCACTTTGCCGTCGACCGGGGAAATGCAATCGAAAAGTTGCCCGTCTGCAGCGCCTACACGCTTGCCGTTGATCAGCGCTCGACCGTCATAATTACCTGGTGTCATGTCTACCTCGTTGGGTTGGATGGAAACCACCCACGTCGGGGCAGTTCGGTTTGGTTCAGGTAGCGGCCAGTGCCGCAGTTTCTGCGCGCATGGCAGCCGCCACTTCACGCTCCCGTTTGCGGGTTTGGCGGGCTACCCACACGCTATAGCCCACGATGACCACCGTGACCGTCACGATAAGCAGAGTGGCCGCCGCGTAGATCGTGGGGTTGATGCCGCGCCGCGCATAGCCAAAAATCACTTGCGGAAGCGTATTCACACCAGGTCCGGACAAAAATTCAGAGATCACCACATCGTCAAATGACAACGTGAACGACAGCAGAAATGCCGCCAGAATCGCCTGCGCGATATTGGGCAAAGTCACCAGAAAAAACACCTGCATAGGCCGCGCACCCAAGTCCATCGCAGCCTCCTCAATCGATCGATTCATCTCCATCAGACGCGACTGGATGACAACCATGCCATAGGCCATACCAAGCAAGGTATGCCCCAGCACAATGGTCAGTAGCCCGCGCTCAGGCCAACCAAAAGCATTTTGCGCACCCACCATCAGCAACAGCAACGACAAGCCGATTACGACCTCGGGCATGACCAGCGGCGCATTCACCATGCCGGAAAAAATGGTGCGCCCCGGAAACCGGCGGTAGCGAACCAGCACAAAGGCGGCAAAGGTTCCCAGAATGGCGGACAAGACACCGGTTACCGCTGCCACTTGCAATGACAGCCAGAAGCCTTCCACAATTTTCGTGTCCTTGGTCAGGCCTTCGTACCAGCGCAAGGAAAAGCCGGTGAAGTTGGCATCCTGCCGGGTGCTGTTAAATGAAAACACCATCATGAAAAGCAGCGGCACGTAAAGAAACGCGTACACCAGGGCCATCCACGCTTTGCCAAAGTTTTTTTCAATCCACTTGTTCATACCGTGTCCCCTACTTCTTGTCATCGGCAGCATCGCCGGTGTAGTGGTAGTAAATCGCCAGCGGAACAATGATCAAACCAATCATCACCACCGCCAGCGCAGTGGCGCGGGGCCAGTTATTGCTGGTGAACATTTCGTCCCACACCACCCGACCAATCATGACGTTTTCGGGGCCGCCCAGGAGCGATGGAATCACAAACTCACCCAAGGCTGGAATAAACACCAGCATGAACCCAGCCACAATGCCGGCCTTTGACAATGGCACTGTGACAAGCCAGAAAGCCTTGAACGGTGATGTGCCGAGGTCGTACGCCGCTTCCAGCAAACGGAAGTCCATTTTGACCAGATTGGCATACAAGGGCAGCACCATGAACGGCAGATACACGTAGGTCATGCCAATCAACATGGACACATTGGTGTACAGCATTTGAATCGGCTCACTGATGATGCCCAATGCCGTCAGCAACTGGTTCACAATGCCCTGGTCCGCCAAAATACCTTTCCATGCATAGACGCGCAACAGAAACGATGTCCAGAACGGCAGCATGACCATCATGAGCAGCGCAGGCCGCACACTGGGCCTGGATCGCGCGATGAAGTAGGCGAACGGATAGCCAATCATCAGGCACAGTACTGCGGTGCCGAATGCGTACCACAGCGAGCGCATATAGGCTTCGATATACAGTGTCTCGAACAGCGCACCGTTATCCCCATTGCGAAAAATGGACCAGTAGTTTTCGTACTTCAGTTTCAATACGCCAGTGGTGGTGTCCCACAACGGCTTGAAGGGATGGATGTCGCTGCCCATGTCCACAAAACTGATGTAGACCAGAATCAAAAACGGCAGGAAAAAGAATACAAACAGCCACGTATAGGGCACGCCAATGACAAAACGCTTGCCGGGCACAGGAAATGCGGAGTTGGTCATGGTGCGTCCTCGAGTTAGTCGCGCAGCACAATGCCGGAGCGATCGCCCCACCAGAAATACACGTTGTCCTCCCAGGTGATGTCGCTCATCTCCTGGCGTGAGGTATTGGCCTCCATGATCTTCACCTTGGTGCCGTCGGTGGCCTGCACGATGTAGGTGTTGTACGAGCCAAAATAGGCAATTTCCTTGACCTTGCCGGTAAAGACATTGAAGCCCACATCGGGGCGCTGCTTGCTGATTTCTATCTTCTCCGGACGCACTGCGATCGCCAGTGGCATGTTGAGCGAACCACTCACCCCATGCCCCACCTGAATGTCCCCAATGCCTGTCGTTGCAGCACAGCGGTCTGGTTCGTCCACGCTCAGGTGGCCGTTGAACAAATTCACATTGCCAATGAAATCCGCCACAAAGCGGTTCCTCGGGTGCTCGTACACATCTTCTGGCGACCCCACCTGCAACACACGCCCCTTGCTCATGACGGCTATACGGTTGGCCATGGTCATGGCTTCTTCCTGGTCGTGGGTCACCATGACGCAGGTTACGCCCACTTTCTCAATGATGTTGACCAACTCAAATTGCGTTTGCTCACGCAGCTTCTTGTCCAACGCGCCCAGCGGTTCATCCAGCAACAACAGCTTGGGACGTTTGGCCAGACTGCGGGCCAACGCCACACGCTGCTGCTGCCCACCCGAGAGCTGATGGGGCTTGCGCTTGGCATAGGCACCCAGCTGTACCAGGTCCAGCATTTCTCCTACGCGCTGCTTGATTTCATCGCGTGGCAAGCCTTCACGCTTCAGACCGAAGGCCACGTTTTCCCATAGATCCAGGTGGGGAAACAAAGCATAGGACTGAAACATCATGTTGATGGGACGCTCGTAGGGTGGCAATTTGGCCACATCCTGTCCCCCCAACAATATCCGACCGGAAGTTGGCGATTCAAACCCCGCCAGCATGCGCAGCAAGGTTGACTTTCCGCAGCCAGAACTGCCCAACAGCGCAAATATTTCCCCCTGGGCAATGGAGAGCGACACCTCATCTACCGCAACGGCCTCGTCGAATCGTTTGACCAATTTTTCGGTGACCAGATAACCCGATTTGTCTGACTGTGTAGCCATGCCATGCGCTCCGTCGCTTTTAAGGACAACAAAAAGGGCTGTTCATACTCGAACGTACAAACAGCCCTGAATCAGCTAGTAAAGAGAGGCTTACTTGCCCTTTTTGAACGCGTTGTAAGCGTTGGAAATAGCTTCACGGGCTTCATTGCTGAATTTGCCTGGCTGCACCATCTTGGCAGCGAAGTCAGCGTCCACGAAAATCGTCTTGTTGCCAGAGATTTCAGGCTTGATCTTCTCCATGGCGGCCTTGTTGCCGGTGGGGTAGTTCATTTCGTTGGACATCAACGCACCGTTTTCGGCACGCAGGTAGAACTCCAGGAATGCGTGTGCATTGTTGGGGTGCTTGGCGTCCTTGGTAATGGCCATGGTGTCAAAGAAAATCAGGCCGCCGGTGCTTGGCAGCAGGGCTTCAATGACATCCTTGGAGCCATTCTCTTTGGCGCGGCCAGCGGCAATATTGACGTCACCAGACCAGCCAATCGCAGCACAAGCTTTGCCACCAGCAATATCGTCAATCATGGTGGAGCTGAACAGGCGAATGTCCTTGCGCACCTTGGCCATCATTTCCGTGGCCAGTTTGTAATCGGCAGGGTCGTTCGAATACGCGTTCTTACCGACGTAATGCAAGGCAGCGGGAATGATTTCAGTCGGAGAGTCCAGGTACGCGATGCCACAGGACTTCAGCTTGCTGGTGTATTCAGGCTTGAACACCAGGTCCCAGGCGTTTTCAGGCATGGCCATCTTGCCCAATGCCTTTTCGACCTTGGTGCGATTGATACCGACGGTGGTGAAGCCCCACGCCCAGGGAATCAGGTGCTTGTTGTCCGGGTCAGCCTTGGTCAGCGCAGACATGATGGCCGGATCCAGATTGCCATAGTTCTTGATCTTGGCTTTGTCCAGCGGCTGGAAGAAACCTGCTTCGGTTTGCGCCGGGCTGAACGAAGTGCCTGGCACCACGATGTCGTAGCCCGTATTGCCTGCCACCAGCTTGGCGTTGAGTGCTTCGTTGGTCTCAAAGGTGTCGTAGTTGACCTTGATACCGGTTTCTTTTTCGAAAGCTGCAATCATGCCCTCTGGCACATAGTCAGGCCAGTTATAGATATTGAGCACTTTTTCTTCGGTGTTGGCTGCCGGTGCGGCGGCCACGGGTGCCGGAGCAGGCGCGGGTGCCGGAGCCTCCTCTTTCTTACCACAACCAGCCAACACGATTGCCGTGAAGGCAAACGACCAAAGGTGCTTTTTCATGATGCGAATTACTCCAAAAATGCAGGTTAAGAGCGTGAAGCGACCCATTTATCGCTAGCAATAAATAGACCAGAAATGATTATAGAAGTGCCTAAATCATCTTTTTATCCAAAAGTTCCTTCTGGGTCCTGTCCAAAGCCATGTAAATCAGGTCCATCATTGCGTCGATATCGGCATGGGTAATAACCAGTGGCGGGGCGATGATCATGCGATCGCCCACTGCGCGCATCACCAGACCGTTGTTGAAACAATGTGCCCGACACAACATCCCTACCGCGTCCTCATCGCTGAAACGCTCTTTGGTCTGCTTGTTTTTCACCAGCACCATACCGCCAACAAATCCGCAGGTCTCTGCAGCCCCCACCAGCGGATGGTCATTGAGTTCTGAGTAGCGTTTGGCAAAATAGGCACCCAACTCGCCGCGAACGCCCTCCACCAGGTGCTCCCGCTCCATGATTTCAATATTCGCCAGTGCCACAGCGCATGCCACCGGGTGACCACTGTAGGTGTAGCCGTGATTGAATTCACCGCCCTTTTCAATCAGCACTTCGGCCACCCGATTGCCCACCATGACACCGCCCAACGGGATATAGCCACTGGTCACGCCTTTGGCAAACGTCACCAAATCGGGCTTGTAGCCAAATTTCTCGTAACCAAACCAATATCCCAATCGACCGAACGCACAAATCACCTCATCGCTGATCAACAAGATGCCGTATTTGTCAACAATGCGTTGAATCTCGGGCCAGTAAGTGGACGGGGGAATGATCACTCCACCCGCCCCCTGTACCGGCTCTGCAATGAAAGCCGCCACCTTGTCGGGGCCCACCGCCAGGATTTTTTCCTCCAGCCAGCCCGCAGCACGCACGCCGAACGCTTCTGGCGTTTCACCCGGCGCGGCATTGTCAAAGTAATACGGTTGCTCGATGTGGGTGATATTGGGAATGGGCAAATCACCTTGCGCATGCATCCCGCTCATCCCACCCAGGGACGCGCCGGCCATGGTGCTGCCGTGGTAAGCGTTGTTACGGCTGATGATGACCTTGCGCTGCGGCTGTCCCAGCAGGTCCCAATAGCGACGCACCATGCGCACATTGGAGTCATTGCTCTCGCTGCCGCTGGATGAATAGAACACATGCTTGAAGTTGCGATCACCCACCGCAGGTGCGAGACTCGCCAGCTTGGCAGCCAGCCTGACCGCCGGAACATTGGTGGTCTGAAAGAAGCTGTTGTAGTACGGCAATGTCAGCATCTGCTGATAGGCAGCCTCTGCCAGTTCCTTGCGCCCGTAGCCCACGTTCACGCACCACAAGCCGCTCATGGCGTCGAGCATGCGCTTGCCTTCAGAGTCCCACACGTAGACCCCTTCGGCCTTGGTAATAACGCGCGCACCCCGGCCATTGAGGTCCTTGAAATCTGTGAAAGGATGCAGAAAATGCGCGGAATCCATGTCCTGGATGCTTTTGGTATCGACAACTGTGTTCATACAAATATTCCGAATGCGTGTAATGAAATAAAGCGTTCAAACGTGCAGCAGCAGATGCTCACGCTCCCAGGGCGAGATAACTTTCATGAATTCGTCAAACTCCAGCTCCTTGATCTCCGAATACACCGTGATGAATTCCTTGCCCAGGACTTCATGCAGGTCTGACTCCTTGCGCAGCCAGTCCAGCGCCTCACCGAGACTTCGGGGCAGTGAGTACGCAGAAAGATAGGCGTCACCCCGCATCTCGGGCTTCGGTTTGATCTTGTTCTTGATGCCCAGGTAACCGCAGGCCAGCGTCATCGCCATGGCCACATACGGATTGGCATCCGCACCTATCACGCGGTTTTCCACGCGGCGCGCTGCAGGAGAAGAGATAGGAGACCGGATACCCACGGTACGGTTGTCGTAGCCCCATTCGATGTTGATGGGCGCCGCCGTGTTGCGCGACAGCCGGCGGTAGCTGTTCACATACGGTGCTACCAGCACCATGGCCGCCGGGATGTAGCGCTGCAAGCCACCGATGTAGTGCATGAACATTTCGGACGGGGTTCCGTCCTCATTGCTGAACACGTTCTTGCCCGTTGCCACGTCTACCAGGCTCTGGTGCACGTGCATGGCACTTCCAGGCTCACCGGCAATTGGCTTGGCCATGAAGGTGGCATACATGTCATGGCGCAAGGCGGCTTCACGCACCGTGCGCTTGAAGAAGAACACTTCGTCAGCCAGACCCAGAGGTTGTGCATGGAAGAAGTTGATTTCCATCTGTCCTGCACCCACCTCGTGGATCAGCGTGTCGACATTCAACTCCATCTTGTCGCTGTAGTCGTAGATCTCTTCAAACAACGGATCGAACTCGTTCACCGCGTCAATGCTGTAGGCCTGCCGCGATGTTTCGGCGCGCCCGCTGCGACCCACCGGAGGGCGCAACAAGGTATTGGGATCGGTATTGCGTGCGGTCAGGTAGAACTCCAGCTCCGGCGCAACGATGGGCTGCAAACCTTCCGCAGCAAACAGATCGCAAACCCTACGCAGCACGCTGCGTGGGGCAAATGGAACCAGATTCCCCTGATGATCAAAACAATCATGGATCACCTGTGCGGTGGGATCCACAGCCCACGGAACGATGCGCACCGACGATGGGTCTGGACGCAACTGCATGTCCTTGTCTGTGGGGTCAATCACGTCGTAATACGGACCGCTCTCGGGGAATTCACCGGTGACCCCCATGGCCACGATGGCCTGTGGCAGCCGCATGCCACGGTCTTCCGTGAACTTGGCCCGCGGCAGAATTTTTCCACGCGCCACACCCGTCAAGTCGGGTACCAGGCATTCCACCTCGGTCACCCGACGCTCGTTAAGCCACTGCTCCAGATCATTGAAAGTCATTGTCTTGGGTACACTCATCGCACACTCCTAGCTGCGGGCACTTCTGCCCGTTAGTTCATTGATGTTCTATTGGCTTGCCTGTTACGGCACGCATCACCAAATGCCATAAAGATGGCACCGTAAAAAGCGCTCTCGGACGTCTTCCATTCGGGGTGCCACTGGACCGCATACGCAAACGCGGCCGCACCTTCCACCTCAAAAGCCTCGACCAATCCGTCAGGAGCATATGCCAGAGCACGCAATCCCTGTGCCAGCCGATCAATACCCTGACCATGCACCGAATTCACGTGCGCCGTTTCACCACCAGCCCACTGTGCAAAGGCAGAACCGGACGCCAGCCGGATGGCATGGCTGGGTGCGTACTGCGCATCGTACGAACCCTCGGGCGACTCCCTGTGGTCCTGCATTCCGGAGATGGCATGCACCTGCTGGTGCAGCGTACCACCCAAGGCCACATTGATTTCCTGAAAACCGCGGCAAATCCCCAGAAGCGGCACCGCATGGGCTACACAGGCCTTGACCAGTGCAAGCGTCAGACTGTCGCGTTCTTCATCCAGGGGGAGCGAGGTATCTGCTACGGCTGCACCAAAATGGGAAGGGTGCACGTTGGAGGGCGACCCCGTCAGCATGACACCGTCCACCAGAGCAAGAAGGTCTTCAATCTGATCGGCCGATGCCAATGGAAACATCACCGGCTGCGCCTGTGCATGGACCTTGATGGCTCTGGCGTATTTGTCACCCAGAACCAGGAACGGCATGGTTTTTCCCTCACTGCCCAGCAGGCGGTGATCCGCAGGAAGCCAGACCAGTGATGGCGGCTTTTTCATAGATGTCTCCGTGTTCTTCGCTGTCATTGTGAGGCAGAATTGGTTCCAATTAAGAGCCATTTGCACCAACTGGAAGGTGCCAGTTTAAAACCTGGCACGACACCCTCTTCCATCATCCGTATCTTCACTGGAACCCGTTCACGCCATGCTCTCCGAACTACTGCTTACCGACATGGCGCGCCTGAGCCAGCAGGACAACATGCCCCTGCACCGACAGCTCTACGAGGCCATGCGGCGCGCCATGCTGGACGGAAAACTGGCGGCTGGCGACCGTCTGCCGTCGAGCCGGGAACTGACCCATGATCTGGGGCTGTCGCGCAACACGGTCGTGGCGGCGCTGAACCAGCTCAGCGTCGAGGGCTACCTCGTCAGCCGTGTCGGCAGCGGCACCTTCGTTCATGACAACGTTCCCCGCTCCCCGCAGCGCAAGGCATCCAGCCAGGTTCCGCGGCACCAGACAGACCTGTCCAGGCGCGGCATCGCACTGTCCTCCACGTTCTGCGCAACACAGCTGGAAGTTCAGCCCTTCACACCAGGGATTGCGGACTTCAGTGCATTCCCGGTGGCGTTGTGGCAACGGCTGCAGAACAAGCACTGGCGCATGACCTACCCGGAGATGCTGGACTACAGCTATTGCGGCGGGCACGCGCCGTTGCGCCGCGCGGTGGCGGACTACCTGCGTGTGTTTCGCAGCGTACCGCTGGATGTGGACCAGGTCATCATCACCAGTGGTACGCAGCAGTCGCTCGAACTGTGCGCACAATTGCTGGCCGATCACGGCGACACCGTGTGGCTCGAAGACCCCGCCTACTGGGGTGCCGTCAAGGCATTCATGGCCACCGGCCTGCGTGCCCACCCCGTCAAGGTCGATCAACATGGCATGGCTCCAACACCGCAGGATGAACGCACACCACCCCGCCTGATTTACACCACACCTTCGCACCAGTACCCCACCGGGGCTGTCATGTCGCTGGCGCGCCGCCAGCATATTCTGGCGATTGCACGCACACACAACGCCTGGGTTCTGGAGGATGACTATGACAGCGAGTTCCGCTTCAGTGGTCCGCCCCTGTCCTCGCTGGCCGGACTGGACCAGGATGAACGCGTGCTGTACATGGGATCGTTTTCCAAAGTGCTGTACCCGGGGTTGAAGCTCGGTTATCTGGTCGTTCCCAAACGCCTGGTGGGTGCCTTCAAACAGGCGCACTACGACCTCAACCGCCCTGGACAAATGCCTCTGCAGGCCGCGCTGGCAGAGTTCATCGAACTGGGACATTTCGCCAGCGCACTGCGCAGGGCGCGTCACAGCTATGCGCAGCGACGCCAGTGCCTGCTGGAAGCTCTGGCACCGTGTCTGGGAAAAAACGCCCAGATCACCGGAGCAGAACAGGGCTTGCACCTGTGCGTGCGACTGCCCGATGCGCTCGACGACAAAGCCCTCGCCCAACGCATTGGCACCTTCGGTCTGACGGTGCGGCCACTGTCAGCCTATTGCCTGGAGCGGCAGGACGCCAAAGGTCTGGTCATTGGTTACGGTTATGCCCCATTGGCAGAAATTGAACGCTGGGGCCCGGTGCTGTCGAAGGCACTGCTTTCCGAACTCAAACGCTTCCAGCGTTAAACCGCGCGGATCAGAGTCGGTCCCTCAACTGGTGGTAGGCCATGCCAATCACCAGACTGGGCGTGCGCAGCAGCGACCCGCCGGGAAACTTGCGGTGCTGCAGGCGCGCGAACACATCAAAGCGCTCTGCCTGGCCAGCCACAGCCTGCGCGACTACCTTGCCCGCCAGTCCCGTCAGGGCCACACCGTGCCCGCTAAAACCCTGCAGGTAATAAAGGTTATCCCCCAGACGCCCGAAGTCCGGCGCGCGGTTCATGCTGATATCCACAAACCCGCCCCACACATAGTCCACCGGTGCACTGGCCAGCACAGGAAACACCTCCCCCATGCGCCGCGCCATGATTTGCTGCAACCGGGCCGGCGTGCGCGCCGAGTAGCTGACACGCCCGCCAAACAGCATGCGGTGGTCGGCACTGAAACGGAAATAGTCCAGCACAAAGTTGTTGTCGCACACCGCCGCGTTACTGGGAATCAGGCGCGCGCACAAGGCCGGGTCCAACGGTGCCGTGCCAATGATGTAGGTGCCCACCGGCATGATGCGCGGGGTAATTTCAGCAGCCACTTTGGGCCCGTATTCACCCAGCATGCAGTTGCCGGCCAGCACGCCGAACTTCGCGGTCACACGCCCGGCCGGTGTCGTGGCACAGAGCGTCGCGCCGCGCTGCAGCGCAGTAACGGGGGACTTCTCAAAAATCTGCACCCCCAGCGAACGTGCCGCACGCGCCAGGCCCAGCCCAAACTTCAGGGGGTGCAGGTGCCCCGATTTTTTTTCATAGGCCGCCGCACAGTACAGCGGGCTCTGGATATGGCGCTGCACATCCGCTCCCGTCGCAAAGTCGCAGGCCAGTCCATAATCGCGCTCCATGCCTTTCATGTCAACCTCCAACGCACGCGCCTTGCGGGCTGAGTCCGCCACGTACAGGTAACCGTTGACGCGATCGCAATCGATCTGGAACTCAGCAATCCGCGCATCGATCAGGTCGATGGCCTCCAGCGACATGTCCCACGCCTGGCGGGCCGCAGCGGGCCCCAGCTGCTTTTCGAAGGGCTCCTGCCCGCTGGCATAGCCCACGATGGCCTGCCCGCCATTGCGCCCCGACGCGCCGCTGCACACCCGGTCCGCCTCCAGCACCACGACCTTGTAGCCCCGTTGCGCCAGTTCTATGGCGGAGGACAGTCCGGCAAAACCGGCGCCGACCACCAGCACATCGGCCGACACGTCGCCGCGCAGAGGTTCACCCAGCGGCTCCCGCTGCACACTGGCTTCGTAGTAGCTCTTCTGGTTCAACTGGGTATCGGAATCAAGCAGCATGGGGGTTCTCTCGCAGCGAATCAGCGGGCTTGTTTGGCAACCTGTCCACACAGGTAGGTCCAGACGAAGGTGGCGGCGGCATTACTGGTCAGCTCGGCATGGTCGTACGCGGGGGCCACCTCCACGCAGTCCATGCCGATGAAGTTGAGTGCTGCCAGCTCTTCCAGAAACGTCAGCACCTGCGAACTGCTCATGCCGCCCGGCTCGGGCGTACCAGTGCCGGGCGCAAACGCCGGGTCCAGACAGTCGATGTCCAGTGTCAGGTAGCAGGGCGTGTTGCCCAGCCGGGCCCTGATCTCGCTGATGGTGGCCGCCAATCCTGTGCCATCGCGACCGCGCAGGTCCCGCGCCGTATAGATCAGGCCGCCCTGGTCTTTCACGTATTCCCGCGCGGCCCGCTCGCCGCTGGAGCGCAAACCGATCTGCACCGTTTGCTTGGGGTCCACCAGTCCCTCCTGAATCGCCTCGTAAGTCCAGGTACCGTGGCCCGACGGTTCGCCGAAATGGTCCTGCCAGGTATCGCAGTGGGCATCGAAATGGATCAGTGCCAGCTTGCCATGTCGGGCTTTGGCCGCGCGCAGCAAAGGCAGCGTGACCGAATGGTCGCCACCCAGAAACACGCAGTGGTGCGCTGCCATCAGCGCGGCAGCCTGTTGCTCAATCACCTTGCGCACCTCCGTCAGCGGTGAAGCGTTGGGCAGCAGCATGTCCGCGGCATCCCCCAGCACACCCAATGGCGTCACGTTGAACACCGGGTGGATGCCGTCACACAACATGAGGGAGGCCCGGCGGATTTCCTGCGGCGCAAAGCGCGCACCGGGGCGGTTCGTGACCGCGCCGTCAAAGGGCACGCCCGCAATGGCGAAGGCGTGGTTCTCCAGGGCTGGTGCAGCCAGAAAACGGTTGCTGTGGTTGGCGTAGGCAAATTGTCCGATGGCCATAGATGGAGCTTTCTTGAAGAAGCCCTGAAGGTACCGCAATCCCCGGCCATCCGAAGGTGCCAATTCCATCCGGGGCCGTGAAACCACTGAAGCGCAGGGCCGGAATCGTCGGTGGGTGGTGTACGCTTCACCGCTTTGCCCGCCAGATACGCACACTGCATGCACCACGTTCCCCATCTCCCACCAAGGCGCTGGATGGCCTATGGCTTCCTGGCCCTGAGCATGTCGCTGGTCGGCAGCTATGTTGCCCTGTCCAAGCCGCTGGTCGCAGCCCTGCCGGTGTTTTTGCTGGCCTGGCTGCGCTTTGGCATCGGTGGTCTGGCCATGGCGCACTGGCTCAAGCGGCCGAGCGATGAAGTTCCGATGACGCCACAGATCCGCAAGCTGGTGTTTCTGGAATCGCTGCTGGGCAACTTTCTGTTTTCCATCTGCATGCTGTTTGGCGTGAGCATGACCAGCGCCGTCTCGGCTGGTGTCATCATGGCAGCCATCCCTGCCGTGGTGGCTTTGATGAGCTGGATCTTTCTCAAGGAGCGCATCGGCCCACGCATCTGGGCAGCCGTGGTCTGCAGCGCGCTAGGCATCAGTTTGCTGGCGCTATCAAAAAATGAGCTATCTGCGCAATCCGGACGAGGGCTGGAGGCCGATTTGGCTCAAAACAAGGCGTTGCTGGGCAATCTGCTGGTATTTGCCGCGGTGCTGTGCGAAGCGGCCTACGCGGTGATTGGCAAGAAGCTTACCGGCGCCCTGTCGCCCAAGCGCATCACTGCGCTGATCAACCTCTGGGGCTTTGCATTGATGACCCCGATGGGCCTGTATGTGGCCTGGAGCTTTGACTTCTCCGCAGTGCCTATGCCGTCGTGGCTGCTGCTGGTGTTCTATGCGCTGGCTGCCAGCGTGTGGACGGTCTGGCTGTGGATGACCGGGCTGAAGAGCGTGCCCGCGGCCCATGCGGGTGTCTTTACCGTGATGCTGCCGCTCTCGGCAGCACTGGTGGGGGTGCTCGTGCTGGGCGAGCAACTCGGTGGAGTCCAGCTACTCGCCTTTGCCATCGCTCTGGTGGGCGTATTGCTCGCCACCCTGCCCGGCAAGGCCCCCACGCTCCCTCACTCCGTGTAGTCGCTGCCCCCCAAGGGGGCTAACTCGCCTTGGGGCGGCCCGGCGGCGAGTTGCAGCTGGCTACACCAGGGGCTTAGCGGCGACAACGATGCCGTCTTCGTCGGCATAGAGCCAGTCGCCGGGACGCACCCACACGCCCTGGATCCGGACCGCCACCCCGGCCTGGCCTTCGTTGCGCTTTTCCGTGGGCAGCGGCATGGGCGCCAGTGCGCGGATGCCCACCGCGTGCCCAGCCAATTCAGCGGTATCGCGCACACAACCATCAATCACCACACCGGCCCAGCCATTGCGTGCCGCGGCAGCACCCAGATTGCCACCCAGCAGCGCCTTGCGCAGCGAGCCACCACCGTCGACCACCAGCACCTGGCCGACCTTGCCCTGGGGCGTGTCGATACGGCCATCCGAATCCACGGCGGCCTTGACCAGTGAGTTGTCCTCGAAACACTTCACGGTGACCACCGGACCGGCGAACTTCTTCACCGCACCAAAGTCGCGAAAAACGGGTGGCAGCACCCGGAAATCCCCGGAGGTGTCGTTCTTGTGTGCGTCGCACAAATCACAGGTGGCAAAAGTGGCTGGCATGACTGGGAACTCCTTTTTGATGAATTGCCCGATTTTCCAATGAAAAAAACAACATTCCCCAGTGAAAAAAGCGTTTTTCCCCTTGGAAACGCACATTTTCTCCAGTAGCATCCGGCTTACCAGTGAAGAAGCAGTTTTTTATTGGTGATTAATCAACTTCAAGAAGGACAATCAATCATGGCAACTGCAAAGAAAGCTCCGGCAAAAAAAGCTGCTCCCGCAAAGAAAGTAGCACCCGCCAAGAAAGCAGCCGCACCAGCGAAGAAAGTCGCTGCCAAGGCTCCTGCAAAGAAAGCTGCACCCGCTAAGAAGGCAGCTCCTGCGAAGAAGGCTGCACCCGCCAAGAAGGTTGCTGCTAAAAAGGCTCCCGCCAAAAAGCGCACCGTCAACGCTGCATTCATGAAGGCACTGACACCCAGCGCCGCACTGGCTGCCGTGGTAGGTCACAACCCCCTGCCACGTACTGAAGTCGTGAGCAAGCTGTGGGCTTACATCAAGAAGAACAAGCTGCAAGACGCAGTGAACAAGCGCATGATCAACGCCGATGCCAAGCTGAAGGAAGTCTTCAACAAGGCCCAGGTATCCATGTTCGAAATGGCTGGCCTGATCGGCAAGCACCTCAAGTAATTGCCTCTGGCAATTACCGCAAAGGCCGACTAGTCGGCCTTTTCTTTTTTGAACCACCACTCGAGTTCTTCCATGCTGCGTTTTATTTTTACGCGCCTGAGTCTGATCATTCCGACCTTCTTCGGCATGACCCTGCTCGCATTCTTCCTGATCCGCATGGTCCCGGGCGACCCCATCGAAACCCTGGCCGGCGAGCGGGGTATCGACGCGGAGCGCCACGCGGTGCTGCTCAAGGAATATGGACTGGACCGCCCCGTCATCGTCCAGTACGGCATCTACATTGGCAAGGTGCTGCAGGGTGATTTGGGCAAATCCATCATCACGCAGGCACCGGTACTTAGTGAGTTTGCCGCCCTCTTTCCGGCAACCATCGAACTGGCGCTGTGCGCCATCCTGTTTGCATTGCTGATCGGGATTCCGGCAGGCATCCTGGCCGCCGTCAAACGCAACTCCATCCTCGACCATGGCGTCATGGGCGTGTCGCTGGCGGGTTACTCCATGCCGATCTTCTGGTGGGGACTGCTGCTGATTTTGCTGTTCTCGGTACACCTCGATCTGACACCGGTGTCCGGGCGCATTGCGGTGCAGTATTTCTTCGAGCCAGTCACCGGCTTCATGCTCATCGACTCCCTGCTCTCGGGTGAAAAAGGGGCGTTCATGTCCACTGTGTCGCACCTGATTCTGCCCACCATCGTGCTGGGAACCAATCCGCTGGCGGTCATTGCCCGCATGACCCGCTCTGCCATGCTCGAAGTCATGGGCGAGGACTACATCCGTACTGCACGCGCCAAGGGCCTGTCGAGCTTTCGTGTGGTTGCAGTGCATGCGCTGCGCAACGCGCTCATCCCGGTGATCACCGTCATCGGCCTGCAAGTCGGTGTGCTGTTTACCGGTGCCATCCTGACCGAAACCATTTTTTCCTGGCCCGGCGTAGGCAAATGGCTGATTGAAGCCATCAGCCGCCGGGACTACCCGGTGCTGCAGGGCGGCATGCTGCTGCTGGGCGCTGTGGTCATGGCGGTCAACCTGCTGGTGGACCTGGCCTACGGCATCATCAATCCACGTATCAGGCACCAGAAATGAATACGACCAACACATTGCCAACAGCGGCGGCGCCCGCACCGGTACATCCCTTCTTTGACTTCTGGCGCTCCTTCAAAGCCAACAAGGGCGCGCTGGCTGGCCTCGTGATCGTGACGCTGGTATTGCTCATGGCGGCCTTTGCCGATGTGATCGCGCCGTATGCACCCGACCTCACCGACAACACGGTCTTCCTGGTTCCACCGGCCTGGCAGGCGGGCGGCTCGTCTGCCCATCTGCTGGGCACTGACGCCATCGGACGAGACATCCTTTCCAGGCTCATCCACGGTGCCCGCCTGTCCTTGTTGATCGGCATTGCGGTCGTAGCTCTGTCCGTGATTCTGGGCACCGTGCTGGGCCTGCTGGCAGGCTACTTCCGTGGGGTCTTCGAGATCACCATCATGCGCCTGATGGACATCATCCTGACCCTGCCCAGCCTTTTGCTGGCCATTGTGATTGTGGCCATTCTCGGGCCCGGCATGATGAATGCCATGCTGGCGGTAGCCATTGTGGTGCTGCCCCACTATGTGCGCATTACCCGCGCAGCGGTCATCTCCGAGACATCGCGCGATTACGTGACCGCGGCACGCATGGGTGGTGCCGGCCACATCCGTCTGATGTTCAGCGAAGTGCTGCCCAACTGCACTGCGCCGCTGATCGTGCAAGCCTCGCTGGGCATTTCCACCGCCATTCTGGATGCGGCAGCGCTGGGTTTTCTGGGTCTGGGTGCGCAGCCACCCTCTCCGGAATGGGGAACCATGCTGGCCGATGCGCGCGAATTTGTGCTGCGCGCCTGGTGGGTCGTGACCTTCCCGGGCCTGGCCATCCTGATCACTGTATTGGCATTTAACCTGCTGGGAGACGGCTTGCGCGACGCGCTGGACCCCAAGCTCAAGCGATAAGAACACCATGGCACTGCTTGAAATCGAAAACCTGTCGGTGGAGTTTCCATCGCACAACGCCACCATGCACGCCGTCGATGGTGTGAGCCTGTCCATCGAAGCCGGAGAAGTGCTGGGTATTGTGGGTGAATCCGGCTCCGGAAAAAGCGTCACCATGATGGCCCTGATGGGTCTGGTGTCCTTTCCCGGTCGCGTCAAGGCCGATGTGCTGCGCTTTGATGGCCACGATCTGCTGGCCCTGTCGGACCATGCACGGCGCAAGCTCATCGGCAAAGACCTGTCCATGATTTTTCAGGATCCCACCACCAGTCTGAACCCGTGCTTTACCGTGGGCTTCCAGCTGGCAGAGACCTTGCGGCTGCACATGGGCATGGACAAGGCTGCGGCGCGCCGGCGCAGCATCGAGCTGCTTGAGCAGGTGGGCATTCCCGCGCCAGAAAGCCGCCTGTCGGTGTACCCGCATCAGCTATCGGGCGGCATGAGCCAGCGCGTGATGATTGCCATGGCCATTGCCTGCAATCCCAAACTGCTGATCGCCGATGAACCGACCACCGCGCTGGATGTCACCATCCAGGCACAGATTCTGGACCTGCTGCGCAGCCTGCAAAAAGACCGCGGCATGGCGCTGGTGCTCATCACCCACAACATGGGTGTGGTCAGCGAAATGGCGCAACGCGTGGCCGTCATGTATGCCGGACAGTTGATGGAACAGCGGGATGCCCAGGCGCTGTTTCACAGCCCCCAGCACCCCTACACTGAAGCGTTGATGGCCTCCATGCCAGAACGCAGCCAAGGCAGCCAACGCCTGACGACTATCCCAGGCATGGTCCCGGGCCTGTATGACCGACCCAGTGGCTGCCTGTTCGGACCACGTTGCAGCCATGCAAAAACCATGGAGTGCGCACAGCGACCTGCGTTGCAGGCAACAACCGATGGCGCCGTGCGTTGCCATTTCCCACTGGGAAGAGCAACACACGACCAGGTCCATGAGGTCAAGGTATGACAGTACAAACCACTTCCACTCCGAACGCCAACACCACCGTGGTGCAGGCGCGCGACCTGCGCAAGGTCTACCCCATCAGCAATGGTTTTCTGCGCAAGGCAGACCAGTTGCAGGCCGTCGGTGGTGTGTCGTTCTCGGTACGTGCCGGTCAGACACTGGCCATCGTGGGCGAATCGGGTTGCGGCAAGTCCACACTGGCCCGCATGGTCTCGCTCATCGAAATGCCATCGGCTGGCGCGTTGACCGTGGACGGCGTCGACGTGGTGGCCGCCTCCGACCACGACAAACAGTTGCTTCGACAAAAAGTGCAGCTGGTCTTCCAGAACCCCTACGGCTCGTTGAATCCGCGGAAACGTATCGGCCAGATTCTGGAGGCGCCGCTGGAAATCAACACCCGGCTCAACGCAACGCAACGCGCGGAAAAAGCCCGCGCCATGCTGGCTTTGGTCGGGCTGCGGCCAGAGCACTATGACCGCTATCCACACATGTTTTCGGGCGGGCAGCGCCAGCGTATTGCGATTGCGCGCGCGCTCATGCTCAACCCTGCACTGGTGGTGGCCGATGAGCCGGTTTCCGCGCTCGATGTCTCCATTCAGGCCCAGGTGCTGAACCTGCTGGCCGACCTGCAGCGTGACTTGGGATTGGCCTACCTGTTCATTTCGCACGATCTGGGGGTGGTGCGGCACATTGCCCATGACGTGCTGGTGATGTACCTGGGCCATGCCGTCGAGCAGGGTGAGAAAGAAACCATTTTCAGCAACCCTCTGCATCCCTACACCCAGGCCTTGCTGGCGTCCACGCCGGGCCTGGCGGGCAGTGGTCCGGCAAGGCACCGCATGGTGCTCAAGGGAGAGTTGCCGTCGCCACTGAATCCACCGAAGGGATGCGTGTTTTCGACCCGCTGTCCGCATGTGACTGAACGGTGCCAGGCAGAGCGCCCCCCACTGCAGGAACTGATGGGGCGCTCGGTCGCGTGCTTTGAAGCAGAACGCATCGCAACCCGGTAACAACCCCAGTAGGTTGTGCCTGTTAGTTGGCGTAACATGACTTTTTTTTGAAGGAGCTAATCAATGACCCGTTCTACCGCCCGCATGCGCTTGAGCAAATCTGCTCTGTTGTGCGCAGTGGCCCTGCCCGCCGTTCTGGCCATGGCCTCGGCCTCGGCCAAAACCTTGGTGTACTGCTCCGAAGGCAGCCCCGAGAATTTCTATCCTGGTATCAACACCACAGGCACCTCGTTTGATGCCAACGAACAGATTTATGACAACCTGGTGGACTTTGAGCGCGGCGGCACCACGGTGATCCCCAACCTGGCCACCAAATGGACCATCTCCAAAGATGGAACCGAGTACACCTTTTCCCTGCGCAAGGGTGTGAAATGGCACTCCAACAAAAACTTCAAGCCGTCACGCGACTTCAATGCCGATGACGTGCTGTTCATGTTCGAGCGCCAGTGGAAAGAGAACGACCCGTATTACAAGGTCACCAGTTCCAACCATGCTTACTTCGGCGACATGGGCATGCCCAAGCTGCTTAAATCGGTAGAAAAAATCGATGAGTACACCGTCAAAGTCACCTTGAACAAGCCCGAGGCCCCCTTCCTGGCGAATCTGGCAATGCAGTTCGCAGGCATTCAGTCCAAGGAATACGCCATTGCCATGCTGAAAGCTGGCACACCGGAAAAAATCGACCAAGACCCCCTGGGCACGGGCCCATTCCAGCTGGTGCAATACCAGAAGGACGCCATCATCCGTTACAAGGCCTTTCCCCAGTACTGGGAAGGCAAAGCCAAGATTGACGACCTGATCTTCTCCATCACTCCCGACGCTTCCGTGCGCTGGGCCAAGCTGCAAAAGGGTGAGTGCCATGTCATGCCCTACCCCAACCCGGCTGATCTGGACGCCATGCGCAAGGACGCCAACGTCACCGTACTGGAACAACCTGGTCTGAACATTGGCTACCTGGCCTACAACACCACCAAGAAACCTTTTGACGATGTGCGCGTGCGCAAAGCCATGAACATGGCCATCGACAAGAAAGCCATCGTCTCGGCGGTGTATCTGAGCACGGGCGTGCCTGCCACCAACCCCATCCCTCCAGGACAGTGGTCGTACAACAAGGCCATCAAGGATGACGCCTTCAACCCCACAGAAGCCAAAAAGCTGCTGGCAGCAGCCGGCTACCCTAACGGCTTCACCACGGACCTGTGGGCCATGCCCGTGCAGCGGCCTTACAACCCCAATGCCAAGCGCATTGCCGAGTTGATGCAGGCTGACCTGGCCAAGGTCGGCGTCAAGGCCGAAATCAAGAGCTTTGAATGGGGCGAGTACCGCAAGCGCATGCAGGCAGGTGAACACCAGATGGGCATGCTGGGCTGGACCGGTGACAACGGTGACCCAGACAACTTCCTGCACACCCTGCTGGGCTGCGACTCTGCCAAGGGCGGTGGCTCCAACGTAGCGAAGTTCTGCCACAAGCCTTTCGACGATCTGGTCGTCAAAGCCAAGACCGTGACCAATCCGGCTGAGCGCACCAAGCTGTACGAAAAAGCCCAGGTCATCTTCAAGGAGCAGGCTCCCTGGTTTACCATTGCCCACGCGGTGCAGTTGAAGCCCGTGCGCAAGGAAGTCATCGACTTCAAACTGAGCCCGTTTGGGCGCCACACTTTCTACGGTGTGGATATCAAGTAATCAGCGTCTGCTGAAACAGGAAGGGCCGGTAATTACCGGCCCTTTTTTTCTGCAGCTTCCAGAGCGAATCCCCAACCAACATCCAGCTTCAATGGCTGCCAAAAAAAGCGGCTATTTCTCCCGTCGCCGACAGGGCTGAAGACCCCGCCGTGCCACCGCGTACCTTGGCACCACCCGGCCAGGAATGGCCCCCGGTCTCCGTCACGCACAACTTCACTTCTGCACCGTCCCTGCACGGGCTGTAGCTGTCGCAATAGGCACCACTCTTTTCCAGCACCCGCTTCGGCGTGACACTGCAAGCATTGAGGCGCACCCACTTGGCCACCGAATCGGGCACTGCCACAAAGTCGGTTACCGCAGAGCGGTCGCGCCCTGCCCCGCCGTTGAACAGCACCATCTCATCGTCCCGCGCATGGATGTGCAGCACCGACACCGCTTTGGCAGGAGCACACGATGCAGTGTTGTCCGTACCCGCCACCGAAGCCACCGCCCGGAATACATCGGGCGCATCGCAGGCCAGGCGGTAGGCCATCATGCCGCCGTTGGACATGCCGTTGGCGTAGATGCGGCGGGCATCCACGCTGAGCGTGGTCTTGAGGCGGCGCACGATCTCGCGCACAAAGCCCACATCGTCAATGCCCTTGTCCCGTGCAGCACCGCAGCAGTTGCCCGCATTCCAGGTGGCCAGCTTGCCGCCAGGCAAGCGACTGAACCCATTGGGGAACACCACCACATAGCCGTCCTTCTCTGCCTGCGCAATCTGCCCGTAGTAGGTATCGTTGGCCTGGTAGTCCATATTCCCGCCACCGCCGTGCAAGGCAAACACCAGCGGCACTGGCTTGCCGGGCACATAGCTCGCCGGCACATGCACACGGTACAGCCGCTTGTGCCCACCGTAGACCATGGAGTAGGCATAGCTTCCGGGCGCGGTGATGGTGGCGGATCCGGACGCATCTGCCCTATGAACCTGCGCCCGTGCCTGCACTGGCGCGCACAGCAGCATCCATGCACAAAACAGGGCCTTAGCCCCCGTCCAATATGCGTGACCAGCTCTCTTTTTCATAGCAAATCCACTGGTAAAACCTAGCGCGCCAGCGCAGTCCGGGTAATCGCCGACAGCGTGCCGCGGGTACTGATGAGTTCGGGCTCCAGCACCACCTCGATCAGCGTGCCCTCCGGCCGCGCCAGCGCTGCCAGCAGCTCGGCTTCAAACGCATCGCTGCGCTGGATGCGCACAGCCGCATAGCCATAGGCCTTGGCCAGCGCCACAAAGTCGGGGTTCTTTAGCTTAGTGCCCGCCACATGCTGCGGGTACTCGCGCTCCTGGTGCATGCGGATGGTGCCGTACATGCCGTTGTTGAGCACCAGGATGATGGTCTTGGCACCGTGCTGTACCGCCGTGGCCAGCTCCTGCCCGTTCATCAGGAAGTCGCCATCGCCCGCGATGGTGAACGCAACCCTGTTGGTGGTGATGGCCGCAGCGATACCCGCGGGTACGCCATAGCCCATGGCACCATTGGTGGGTGCCAGTTGCGTCTTGTGGCCCGCAGCCAGGCCGGTGTAGCGGTAGAAACGGTGCAGCCAGCTGGCGAAGTTGCCTGCGCCATTGGTCAACACCGCGTCTGCTGGCAGATGTTTTTGCAGTGTGGCAATCACCTGCGGCATATTGACCAGTCCCGCCGGCGTGTCCGCGGGCAAGTCCTGGATGACGGACGGTTGCAAATTGGCCAGGTAGTCGGCATTGCAGCCTTGGGTCCACGTTTCCCAGGGTACGCTCACCGGTGCAGTCAGCACTTCCAGTGAACGGGCAGCGGCGCGCATGCTGGCGTGGATGGCCAGATCCGCCTGGTACACCCGGTTCAGCTCCTCCGCACTGGCGTGGATGTGCACCAGCGTCTGCGCTGCTTTTGGTGCTTGCAACAGCGTGTAGCCGCCGGTGGTCATCTCGCCCAGCCGTGGCCCGATGGCGATGATCAGGTCGCTCTCCTTGATGCGCTTGGCCAGCAACGGATTGATGCCAATGCCCACATCGCCCGCGTACAGCGGGTGGTGGTTGTCAAAGGTGTCCTGAAACCGGAACGCGTTGCCCACCGGCAACCGCCAGTTCTCGGCAAAGCGCTGCAGCGCCTGCGCAGCCTGCGGGGTCCAGCCGCCGCCACCGGCAATGACAAAGGGTCGCTCTGCTTTCAATAGCAACTCACGCAGTCTGCGCAAGGAGCCGGGGTCACTCCAGGCCTCCACCGGCTCCACGCGCGGCAGCGGCTGGGGCAGTTGGCCTGTGGCCTTGTCCGCCACCAGAGTTTGCGTGAGCATGTCCTCCGGCAACACCAGTACCACCGGACCGGGCCGGCCATTCATCGCGGTGGCAAAGGCGCGGGCGACGTACTCCGGAATGCGCGCAGCATCATCGATGCGCTCCACCCGCTTGGCCATGCCCAGTGCGCTGGGGCCAAACATCACGCGGTAGTCCATCTCCTGAAATGCTTCGCGGTCGCGCTGGTCGCTGGCAACATCGCCGACAAACAACACCATCGGTGTGGAATCCTGAAACGCGGTGTGTACGCCAATCGACGCGTTGGTGGCACCCGGCCCCCGGGTCACAAAGCACACACCCGGCCTGCCAGTCAATTTGCCATGCGCTTCGGCCATGAAGGCGGCACCGCCCTCCTGGCGGTTGATCACAAACTGGATCTGGTCGCGGTACAGATGGAAGCCATCCAGCACCGCCAGATAGCTTTCGCCGGGTACGCCAAACGCGTGGGGTGCGCCCTGCTCGACAAGGCATTGCACCAGCAGGTGGCCGGCCAGAGTGGGAGCTAATGAGGGAGAAGTGGTGTTGCTCATGCACACCATTGTGCCGACTAAATCCGGTGGCTAGATCGCGTGGTATTCGCCCGTGCCTGCGTGCAGCACCTGATCCTGCGCCAGCACCTGCCCCGGTTTGAAGGTAGGCCCGCTATCCAGCGCCGCGTAGTAAGGCTCAAAATCAATGTACGCCAGCTCCAGCAAGTCATCCAAACTGTCGAGCACAAAGTAGCTTTCCTGAAAGTCGTCAATGCGGTAGGTGGTGCGCATCACGCGCTCAAGGTCGAACGCAATGCGGTTGGGCGATGCACTCTGCACCGCGAACGTGCTCTCTGTAAATGACGATGCAATGCCCGCGCCATAGATGCGCGTGCCACCGCCCTGGCGCACCAGACCAAACTCCACCGTGTACCAGTACACCCGCGCCAGCTCGGCCAGCTTGCCCAGCTTCTGGGCCCGCAAGCCACCCTGCCCGTAGGCCTGTATGAAGTCCGCCATCACCGGGTGCATCAGCATCGGCACATGGCCAAACACGTCGTGAAACACATCGGGCTCTTCGAGGTAGTCCAGTTCGTGCGCTCCGCGGATAAAGTTGCCCGCCGGAAAACGCCGGTTGGCCAGGTGCTCAAAAAACACGTCATCGGGCACCAGCCCCGGAACGGCAACCACCTGCCAGCCAGTCGCCTTCATCAGGGTTTCAGACAGCGCTTCAAAGTCGGGAATGCGGTCCGCCGCCATGGGCAGCCTGCGCATGCCCTCAATGAATGCATCGCAGGCCAGGCCGGGCAGCAGCCGGGTCTGGCGCTCGTACAGCGTTTTCCACACCGCATGCTGCGCCGGTGTGTAGTCCTTCCAGCCCTGCTCCACCGTCCAGTCAGCGCGTTCGGGTGGCTGGACCGGACCTGCTGCCAAACCATGCTTCATGGACTGTCTCTGCTCAGGCCGCAGCAATCACACCGCGGCGCAGCTGGTCGCGTTCCATCGACTCAAACAGCGCCTTGAAGTTGCCCTCACCAAAGCCTTCATCGGCCTTGCGCTGGATGAATTCAAAGAACACCGGGCCCAGCAGCGTCTCCGAGAAGATCTGCAGCAGCAGCCGCTTCTCGCCATTGGTCGTAGAGCCGTCCAGCAGAATGCCCCGCGCCTGCAGTTCAGGCGTGGGTTCTCCATGGCCGGGCATGCGTTCTTGCAGCATTTCGTAGTACACATCGTTGGGCGCGGTCATGAGCGGAATGCCCGCCATTTGCAATGCATCCACACTGGCCAGCAGGTCGTCGGTCAGCAGCGCGATGTGCTGGATGCCCTCGCCGTTGAACTGCATCAGGAACTCTTCAATCTGCCCGCCGGTCTTGCCCGACTCTTCGTTGAGCGGTATGCGGATCAGACCATCGGGTGCCGTCATGGCACGGCTGGTCAGGCCGGTGTATTCGCCCTTGATATCGAAGTAGCGGATCTCGCGGAAGTTGAAGATGCGCTCGTAGAACGCACCCCAGAACGCCATGCGTCCCTTGTACACGTTGTGCGTCAGGTGGTCGATCATGCGAAAACCGTGGCCCTTGGGGTGGCGCTCCACGCCGGGCAGGAACTCAAAATCAATGTCGTAAATGCTCTTGCCGTCTTCAAAGCGGTCAATCAGGTACAGCGGAGCACCGCCAATGCCGCGGATGGCAGGCAGACGCAACTCCATCGGGCCAGTTGGAATCTCGATGGGTTGAGCGCCCTGCTCCAGTGCGCGGGCGTAGGCCTTGTGCGAATCTTTCACGCGAAACGCCATGCTACAGGCCGACGCACCATGCTCGGCCGCAAAGTAGGCTGCATTACTTTTGGGTTCGCGGTTGACGATGAAGTTGATATCGCCCTGCCGGTACAAGTCCACGTCCTTGGAGCGGTGGCGTGCCACCAGCGTGAAACCCATTTTCTCGAACAGCGGCTCCAGCACGCCAGGCACGGGCGATGCAAATTCCACAAACTCAAAGCCCATCAGACCCATCGGGTTCTCGAAAAGATCAGCCATTCCAGTGCTCCTCAGCGTTGTGTTTTGAATGGTTGATTGTGGTCAAGAGTTCGCGCAATGTGCGTGCAATGTTTGACCGCCAAAGCCAATCCAACGCACAATTCATGCATGAAACATGACACATCAGACGATTCAACGCTTGATGCATTCGATATCAGCCTTCTTGCTGCACTGCAACGCGATGCCTATGCCACCCACCAGCAACTGGGTGAATCAGTGCACCTCTCTGCTTCCCAGGTGAGTCGCCGGGTGGCGCGCTTGCAAGCTGCAGGCATTATTCGCCGCTATGTCGCCCTGCTCAACCCTGCGGCCATTGGCCTGGGCGTGCGCGCCATCACCTACGTCACGCTGACCCGCCACAGCGGTGACGAGGGTCTGGCGTTTGAGCGCGAGATTGGCAGTTTTCCGGAAGTGCTGGAGTGCTATTCGGTCGCCGGTGAGTCCGACTACATCCTGCAGATCGTCGCCGCAGATCTGAATGCACTGTCAGAAAACGTGCTGCGCCGCCTCACCCGCATCCAGGGCGTGGGCAACATCCGCTCCAACATCGTGCTCAATTGCATCAAGTCCAGCACCGAGATGCCGCTGGGGCAGCTGGGCAAATTGAACTAGCGCTGAACTAGCGCGCAGTGCGCTGCCCAACCCCCAGCGCCGCCACCACGCTTGCCAGCAGCACCAGTGCCGCCCCCAGCAGCGTGGCACCGTACCAGCCGCGGTCCATGAACACGCCAAACACCACCGGCGAAATCGCAAAGCCCACATCCAGCCCGGAATACACCAAGCCATAGACACGGCCGGTGGCACCCTTGGGCGTGGCCTTCTTGATCATCATGTCGCGCGACGGGCCGCCTATGCCCACCGCAAAACCGGTAATCGCCAGCACCACCATGGTCGCGGTCGCCCCCAGCAGCCCGGTGCCGCACAGCGCCAGCAGCGCTGCACCGGCAGCCATGGCCATCGCCACCACGCGGTCACTGTTGGCCACGCGTGCCGCAATGAAACCGCCAATGAACATACCCACCGCACCGCACAGCATGTAGGCCGTCAGCGTGAAGGTGGCCGCCTCAAAGCTGATGCCATGCATGGCCTTGAGAATGGACACCGAGAAGCTCTGCACCACCGCTAGCGTCATGGTGGACAGCAGAAAGAAGCCAAAACACCACCACACCACCGGAAGTTTCATGAAAGCCAGGTCGTGTTCCTTGTGTACATGCGGCTCATGCACCACCACCTGGGTACTGAGCTTGTCGCGCTGTACCACCAGCAGCGCCAGGATCGCCGCGTACAGCACGGCCGCTGCCAGATAGGCGGTGCGCCAGCCAAAGCCTGCACTGATGGACGCAAAAAACACCGGTGCCACCGCCCAACCCAGGTTGCCCGTCAATCCATGCGCGCTGAAGGCGTAGCCCAGGCGCGGGGCCGATACCCGTTGGTTCAGGATGGTGAAGTCCACCGGATGAAAAGTCGCATTGCCCAGGCCCGCCAGCGCAGCCACCAGCATCAACCCGGTGTAACCGGTCACGGTCGATGCAGCCACGCAGGCCGCTGCAAAAATACCCAGCGCCACAAACAGCAGCGGCCGCGCCCCCATGCGGTCCACCACAAAACCCGCACTGGCCTGCCCCACGCCAGAAACCACAAAGAAGACGCTCATCAGCGCTCCCAGCTCCGAGTAGCTCAGGCCAAACTCCTTCATGAACACCGGAAACATCAGCGGCAACAGCAGGTGCCCGAAGTGCGAACTGGCATGGGCCAAGCCCACCAGACCGATGATGGTGGCATCCTGTTTGAGTGGAACGCTGCTGGAGGGATTCAGGGTCGTAGTAGTCATGTTGTGGTGGCGCGGATGAACTCGGCGATGCGCTTATCTTCAGAGGTGGTGTGCAGCGCAAACCACTCGAACATAAAAGTCACGATGTCTTCGGCCGAGTCATGAATTCCCTGGTGCTGGTACTGGTGAATCTTGTCGCCCAGCTGGTTGAGAATGCGCTTGTGCACGCGCTGGTGTTCGACCAGGTGCGGGTAGCCCACATCCAGCATGATGTTCTCTTCGCTCAGGAAGTGGAACTCGGCGTACTTGTGAATTTCCAGAAGCATCCGCGTCACGCGGGGGCTTTGCGGATTGCGTTCTGCCTCCAGGGACAGGTCGCGAATCAGGCCCAGAAAAATCCGGTGCTCGAAGTCAATGCGCTCGTGCCCGACCTCAAACTTGTTGTCCCACTGGATATTGATCGCCATCCGATGCCCGCCCTGTCTTGTGGTTTGTAGTGCCCCATTCTAGGCAGGCTGGCCAGCAGCCCACCCGACTTACTTCAACCCCAGAGGATCGGTTGCCGTGCCGTCACCAATGAGCTGCCCCATTTTGAAAATGCCACTCACGCGCAGCACCGGCTGGCCATCGGCCGTCACCACGCCCTGGCCAAACAGCATGTTGCGCGTGGTCTTGAGCACATCGGCCTCGCCCTGCACCCAGGCACCCAGAGGCGATGCGCCCATGTAGTCCATCTGCAGGCTGATGGTCGGCAAAAAACGGCGTTCCATTGCGTGCTGGTACATAGCGGCACAGGGAATCAGCATGTCGGCAAAGGTGGCCATCATGCCGCCGTGCGCGATCTTGAGTGGATTGGTGTGCTGGTCCTGCACGCGAAACCCCAGCAGCAGGCGCTCGCCGGTCCATTTGCCATACAGCGGGCCGTTGTGGGCGATAAACGCGCCGCCCACCTGCACCGGGCGGAAACCGTCCGGAATCGCAATATTGCTGGCGGGCGAGATGTCGTCGAAGTCGGTGGGGGATGGTGTGGAGGTCATGCTGGCATCTTATCCACGGATGCAGGAACTGCTGTCACGCAGTTTGCAGGCCGGCTTGGTACCATGCGCCCCATGCTGTACTACGCTCTCAAGGTCTTCATTTCCGCACTGCTCATAGTCGGAATCTCGGAAATCGCCAAGCGCTCCAGCGGCCTGGCTGCGCTGCTGGCCGCCCTGCCGCTCACCTCGCTGCTGGCGTTTGTCTGGCTGCACCTCGAAGCCACGCCGCCCAGGGATATTGCCGACCTCTCCATCCAGATCTTCTGGCTGGTCATTCCATCGCTGCTGCTGTTTCTGCTGCTGCCGCTCATGCTGCGCCACGGCTGGAATTTCTGGCTGAGCCTGGCCCTGTCGATGGCGGCCACCGCAGGCTTCTACCTCACCTTGCTGCCCCTGCTGCGGCGCATGGGCGTGCAGTTGTAAGGTCCCGCTATCATCCCCCGCATGGGAGACACCACACATAACAACAATACAGCGGCGCAGGACTTCATTGCGCGCTGGAGCGGCAAAGCCGCCTCCGAGCTATCCACCGCGCAAAGCTTTGTCAACGAGTTGTGCGCCCTGCTGGGCGTGGTACCACCCACGCACGAGCTGGACTATATGTTCGAGCGCCCCATCACCTTCCGCCATGGCGACGGCTCCAGCAGCGCCGGGCGTATCGACTGCTACCGGCGTGGCCACTTCGTGCTGGAAGCCAAAAAGCTCAAGGCAGGCCCCGCCACCAAAGGCTTCGACGACGCGCTCTTACGCGCCCGTGCCCAGGCCGAGGGCTATGCCCGCGCCCTGCCCGCCTCCGAGGGCCGCCCGCCCTTCTGCGTGGTGGTGGATGTCGGCAACGTCATCGAGCTGTATTCCGAGTTCAGCCGCAGCGGCGCCACCTACACACCTTACCCCGACCCGCGCAGCCACCGCATCAAGCTGGCCGACCTGGCACGGCCCGAGGTGCAGGCCACCCTGCGCGCCATCTGGACCGACCCCACCAGTCTGGACCCGGCACGCGCCAGCGCCCGCGTCACCCGCGAAGTGGCCGCGCAACTCGCAGGCCTGGCCAAGTCCCTCGAACAGAGCGGCCACCGTGCCGACCACGTCGGTGCCTTCCTGACCCGCTGCCTGTTCAGCATGTTTGCCGAAGACGTGGAGCTGCTGCCCAAAGGCAGCTTCCTGAACCTGCTGCAAACCTGGCGCGAACAACCCGCCACGCTGCAGCAGATGCTGCGCACCCTGTGGGCCGACATGGACCACGGCGGCTTCAGCGCCGCGCTGGCCGCGCCGGTCATGCACTTCAATGGCAAATTGTTCAAGGAGCCCGCGTCAGACGGGTATAGCCTGCTATTGAATCAGGAGCAGATCGACCTGCTCATCACCGCCGCACGCGCCAACTGGCGCGAGGTGGAACCCGCCATCTTCGGCACCCTGCTGGAACGCGCGCTCGACCCCACCGAGCGCCACGCCCTGGGCGCCCACTACACGCCGCGCGCCTATGTGGAGCGATTGGTGCTGCCCACCGTAGTGGAGCCGCTGCGCGCCGACTGGGCCAACGCCCAGGCCGCCTCCATCGTGCTGGCGCAGGAGGCGGCGGAACTCAGTGGCAAGGCCCACGACGCCAAGATGGCCGAAGCCCGCGCCGAAGTGCACAAGTTCCACCACCAGCTCTGCACCACCCGCGTGCTGGACCCGGCCTGCGGCAGCGGCAACTTCCTGTATGTCACGCTGGAGCACCTCAAGCGCCTGGAGGGCGAAGTGCTCAACCAGCTGGAGGCCTTTGGCTTCCACACCGATGCCGACCTCCAGGACAGCCTGGGCCTGGAAGGCGAAACGGTCACGCTGGAGCAACTGCGCGGCATCGAGCTCAACGAACGCGCCGCCGCCCTGGCCGAGCTGGTGCTGTGGATCGGCTTCTTGCAGTGGCACATCCGCACCCGCGGCAACAAGGCGGTGGCCGAACCCGTGGTGCACAACTACGGCAACATCGAATGCCGCGACGCCGTGCTGGCCTGGGACGACCTGGAACCCGCCTACGACGCCCATGGCGTACTGCTCACCCGCTGGGACGGCAAGACGTTCAAGACGCACCCGGTCACTGGCGCACAGGTGCCCGATGAAGCGGCACAGGTGCCGCAGTGGAAATACCTGAATGCCCGCAAGGCAGCTTGGCCACAGGTGGACTTTGTGGTGGGCAACCCGCCGTTCATTGGAAAACTCAAGCTTCGTGAAGCGTTGGGAGACGGCTATATCGAAGCGTTGCGCAGCGTTTCGCCTGACGTTCCAGACAGCGCAGATTTCGTTATGTATTGGTGGGCACACGCGGCGAAGCTAGTCGCAACACACCAGATACGTCGCATGGGACTGATCACCACCAACAGTCTGACCATGGTCTACAACCGCAGGCTGGTGGAGTGGGCGCAGGCGGCCGGTACACATTTGCACTTTGCAATTGCAGATCACCCTTGGGTGGATAGCGCCAACGGCGCCGCAGTACGTATTGCGATGACCGTATTGGGACCAGGTGAAGGCGAAGGAACTCTGTTCGCCGTCACCAGCGAGGAAACTGGTGAACATGGAGAAATTTCGGTTTCGTTGACAAGCAAGATTGGATTGATACACGCTGATTTGAGTGTCGGCGCCAATGTTGCAAAAGCAGAGCAACTGACAGCAAATCAAGGTATGTCACATATGGGTGTGATCCTGGTTGGCTCGGGATTCATCATCCAGCCCGGTGACCCTCTGCTTCAACTAGAGCCAGGTCCTATCAGGCAATACATGAATGGTCGGGATTTGACACAGACAAGCCGCGGCGTATTTGTCATTGACCTTGCAGGACTTACACAGGAAGAGTCACGCTCAAAATATCCAAATTGCTATCAACGGCTATATGACACCGTGCGCCTTGAAAGGTCAGTGAGTCGCGATCCGTACCTACGGGACAACTGGTGGCTTTTCAGACGAACGAACATGCAGCTTCGCAGCGGATTGGCTGGACTCAAGAGATACATCGGCACCACAGAAACAGCCAAGCACCGGACCTTCTCCTTTATCGACGGAGCAGTTCTTCCAGACCAGAAGATACGCGTAGTGACTTCTGACGACGCTTTTTATCTAGGTGTTCTTTCGAGCACAACCCATGTGGCTTGGGCATTGGCTAGTGGCGGGACCCTTGAGGATCGCCCTGTCTACAACAATACCCGGTGTTTCGAGACTTTCCCATTCCCCGGCCAAGACACTGGCCTCACACCTGAAGTGCGCGACCGAATCTCCAACCTGGCAGAGCAAATCGACACACACCGCAAGACGGTAATGGCGAATTCGGGAGCAGCAGACCTCACCCTGACCGGCCTGTACAACGTCCTCGAAGCCCTGCGCGAGGGCTGCGAACTCACGGCCAAAGAGAAGGCCATCCACACCCAGGGCCTGGTGGGTGTGCTCAAGGACCTGCACGACGAGCTGGACACCGCCGTACTGCAGGCCTACGGCTGGGCCGACCTGCACGCTGTCGCATCCGACACGCCCGAGCTGCTGGAGCGTCTGGTGGCGCTCAACGCCCGCCGCGCCGCCGAAGAACAGGCGGGCACCGTGCGCTGGCTGCGCCCGGAGTTTCAGAGCCCGGCAACACCATCGCATCCAGAAACGCTACAAAATCAGGAGCTACCTGCGCAGGAACCACGGGGGCTACAGGCCGATTTGGCACTCAACGCTCCCATAGAAGAGGCCAAACCCGCCAAACTGCGCAAGGGCGCATCTGCTACTGCATCAGTCGCAGTGCAAGCCTGGCCCGCCACCCTGCCCGAGCAGGTGCGCGCCGTGGCCGCCGTGCTGGCCAGCGCCAACGCTGCCTTGCCGCTGGACGCACTGGAAGCCCGCTTCAAAAGCCGCGGTGCCTGGAAAAAAAGCCTGCCCCGCATTCTGGAAACGCTGGAAGCCCTGGGCCGCGCGCGGCGCGAGGGGGATGGGTGGAGAAGTTAAGCCAAATATGTACGTAACTTGCGTATAATTCCGCCATGAAAGCCACGTTCGTTGAACTTCCTCCATTTGCCCGCCTGCGAGCGGACTATATGGACGATGAAGCCTACCGCGCCCTGCAGAACGAGTTGATGCAGAACCCGGAGGCGGGTGATGTCATCGAAGGCACGGGTGGCCTGCGCAAAGTCAGGCAAGCAGACCCGCGCAGAGGCAAAGGCAAGCGCGGCGGGCTGCGCGTGATCTACTACTGGTGGCTAGGCGGTGCACAGTTTTGGCTGTTTACGGTATATGACAAGGACCAGGCCGACGATCTGACTGCAGATCAACGTAGAAGTATCAAGCGGCTGCTAGACACAGAGCGACAGAGCCGCCAAGTAAAGGATGCAACATGAGCAAACGCGACATATTTTCAGAAATCGTCGAAGGGTTCGATGCCCTGGCGGCAGAACGCAAAGGCAAGCTGACGCTACGCCATGTGCAGGTGGAGTCCAAACCTGTTCCCGTGCTGGAGCCGCAGGAAGTGCTGGCAGTGCGTGAAAAGCTGCACCTGTCGCGCCAGGTATTTGCCCGCTATTTGCGAACCAACCCCCGCACTCTGGAAAACTGGGAGCAAGGCCGAGCCAAACCCAATGCCCAGGCAGCTGTGCTCATTCGCATGGTGGCGAAGTTTCCCGACATGGTGCAACGCCTGGAGACCGTTTAGTCCTTCCCACCCAGAGGCCCTATGCACCGCGAAATGAATCTTCAGGACCCCGCCGTTCAAGAATTCTGCGAAGCCCACCGGATTCGTAAACTGGCATTGTTTGGATCACAAGTCAAGGGCACAGCGGGTGCCGACAGCGACGTGGATTTGCTGGTTGAGTTTGAGCCGGACAGCGTGCCTGGGCTCTTTGGTATGGCTGCGCTGGAAGAAGAACTCTCCCACCTATTAGGCGGACGCAAGGTGGACCTACGCACCGCCCGTGAACTCTCAAGGCACTTTCGGGAAGAAGTTGTCCGCACAGCCCATGTGCAATATGCGCGCTGAAGACCAATGTTGGTAGCTATCTGGTACGCCACGGCGAGCGTCATTACCTTCCTCGTTTACGCCATCGACAAATCAGCGGCGAGACAACGCACCTGGCGCACCCCGGAGCGCACCCTGCACCTGCTGGCATTGGCTGGCGGTTGGCCCGGCGCGCTGCTGGCACAGCAGCTATTGCGGCACAAAACCGCCAAACTGCCGTTCCGCATCACCTTCTGGATCACGGTGCTCCTGAACGTAGCGGGCTCGCTGTGGATCTGCTCACCCGCAGGTCGCGCCACCCTCAACCTATAAAAAAGCCAGCCAGGATTTGCTACCAAATCCATAGCTGGCTGCGCATATTGCACGGGGGCTAGCGGCCCAAAGGGCCACTAAACCACCCGTATCAGGCATCAGGAGAAGCTGAACTGCCCTGGCGCCTGGATCGTGTCGACCCCCACGTGGATCGTGTCCTTGGGCGCGAACTTGCCTTCGAGCAGCAATTTCGAGAGCGGGTTCTCGATGCGCTGCTGGATGGCGCGCTTGAGCGGTCGGGCACCAAACACCGGGTCGAAGCCCACTTTGGCCAGCTCGGCCACGGCAGCGTCGCTCACCTCCAGCGCCAGGTCCATCTTGGCCAGGCGCGCAGTCAGCGTCGCCAGCTGGATCTTGGCAATGTTGGCGATATGCGTTGCGTCCAGCGAGTGGAACACCACGGTCTCGTCAATGCGGTTCAGGAACTCGGGGCGGAAGTGGTTCTTCAGCTCCCCCGTTACCGCCTCTTTCACGTCTTCGTAGTCCTGCCCCACCATGCTCTGAATCATCTGCGAGCCGATGTTGCTGGTCATCACGATCACGGTGTTCTTGAAATCCACGGTGCGGCCCTGGCCATCGGTCAGGCGACCATCGTCCAGCACCTGCAGCAGCACGTTGAACACATCGGGGTGGGCCTTTTCCACCTCGTCGAGCAGCAGCACGCTGTAGGGCTTGCGGCGCACGGCCTCGGTCAGGTAGCCGCCCTCTTCGTAGCCCACATAGCCGGGAGGCGCGCCAATCAGGCGGGCCACCGAATGCTTCTCCATGAACTCGCTCATGTCCACGCGGATCAGGTGCTCTTCGCTGTCAAACAGGAAGCCCGCCAGCGCCTTGCACAGCTCGGTCTTGCCCACGCCCGTGGGGCCGAGGAACAGGAACGAACCGGTCGGGCGGTTCGGGTCAGAGAGGCCCGAGCGCGAACGGCGAATGGCATTGGCCACGGCCGCAATGGCCTCGTTCTGGCCGACCACGCGGTCGTGCAGCTTGCCTTCCATTTGCAGCAGCTTGTCACGCTCCCCCTGCATCATCTTGGACACGGGGATGCCGGTGGCGCGGCTCACCACCTCGGCAATTTCATCGGCGCCGACCATGGTGCGCAGCAGTTGGGCGCGGCCACCGTCTTTGGCGCTCTGGGCCTTGCCAGCTTCCTGGGCCTGCGCGTCTTTCAGGCGTTTTTCCAGCTCGGGCAGCTTGCCGTATTGCAGCTCGCCCGCCTTGTTGAAGTCGCCCTTGTCGGTGAGTTCCTTGATCTGGAAGCGCAGCTTTTCCACCTCCTGCATGATGGTCTTGGAGCCCTGGGCCTGGGCCTTCTCGGCCTTCCAGATTTCGTCCAGATCGGCAATTTCCTTTTGCAGCGCGGTGATCTCTTCGTTGATCAGCTCCAGGCGCTTTTGCGAGGCTTCGTCCTTCTCGCGCTTCACGGCTTCACGCTCGATCTGCAGCTGGATCAGGCGGCGGTCTTTCTTGTCCATCACCTCGGGCTTGGAATCCAGCTCGATCTTGATCTTGCTGGCGGCTTCGTCGATCAGGTCGATGGCCTTATCCGGCAAAAAGCGGTCGGTGATGTAGCGGTTGGACAGCTCGGCAGCGGCAACGATCGCCGGGTCGGTGATCTGCACGCCATGGTGGGTTTCATAGCGCTCTTTCAGGCCGCGCAGAATAGCGATGGTGGCTTCCACTGTCGGCTCGCCCACCAGAATTTTCTGGAAGCGGCGCTCCAGCGCAGCGTCCTTCTCGATGTACTTGCGGTACTCGTCCAGCGTGGTGGCACCCACGCAGTGCAGTTCGCCGCGGGCCAGCGCGGGCTTGAGCATATTGCCGGCGTCCATGGCGCCTTCGGCCTTGCCGGCGCCCACCATGGTGTGCAGCTCGTCAATGAAAACAATGGTCTGGCCTTCGTCCTTGGCCAAATCCTTGAGCACGTTTTTCAGGCGCTCTTCGAACTCGCCACGGAACTTGGCACCAGCCAGCAGGGCGGCCATGTCCAGACTCAGCACGCGCTTGCCCTTGAGGGAGTCCGGCACCGCGCCGTCCACAATGCGCTGGGCCAGGCCTTCCACAATCGCCGTCTTGCCGACACCGGGCTCGCCGATCAGCACCGGGTTGTTTTTGGTGCGGCGCTGGAGTACCTGAATGGCGCGGCGGATTTCGTCGTCACGGCCAATCACCGGGTCGAGCTTGCCCTGGCGTGCGCGCTCAGTCAGGTCGATGCAGTATTTCTTGAGTGACTCGCGCTGGTCTTCGGCATCTGCACTGTCCACGCTCTGGCCACCGCGCACCGCGTCGATCGCGGTTTCCAGGCTCTTGCGGGTCAGGCCGTTGGCGCGCACCACGTTGCCGATATCGGCTTTGCTGTCAGCCAGCGCCAGCAAAAAGAGTTCGCTGGCCACAAACTGGTCGTTGCGTTTCATGGCCTCTTTCTCAGACGCCTGCAACAGCGTCACCATGTCACGGCCCACCTGCACCTGCTCGTGGCCCTGCACCTGCGGCAGCTTCTTCATGGCGGCTTCTGCAGCCTGTGTCAGGCCGGGCAGGTTGACGCCCGCGCGTTGCAGCAACGCCTTGGGGCCATCGTCCTGGCGCAGCATGGCCAGCAGCACGTGGGCCGGCTCGATGTACTGGTTGTCGTTGCCCAGGGCCAGCGATTGGGCCTCGCCCAGAGCTTCCTGGAATTTCGTGGTGAGTTTTTCGATACGCATGGCAAATCCCTTTGTCTAGTTGAACCGCAAGTTGGGACATCCCCCTCTATTTCAAGACAGGCGGTTTTCGGGTCTATTGACTAGAATCAAAGCATGGACATCCACCAGTTACAGGCCACCTACCAGCAGGAACAGGACCGCATTCTGCTGCGCCTGAACACCCGCACACAGGAGGAATTCCGCCTGTGGCTGACGCGACGCATGGTGAAAAATTTCTACCCCCATCTGGTGGAAGTTTCCAAGCGCATGGGCGGCGACGCCGCACACCACGTCAGCCACGATGGTGGCCTGGCGGACGATCTGGCTGGGTTTCAGCAACAGGAATCACTGGCTACAGCCGATTTCGAGACGCCATTTAGCGGCGAAACCACCGCACTGCCCGCGGGCAGTGAGCCGCTGCTGGTTACGCAGATGAAGATTTCCCAGCTCGACGACCACAACCTGCACCTGGCGCTGGAAGAAAAAATGGCCGATGGTTCCACCACACGGGCGTTTGAGGTGACATTGGGCCTGCCCATCATCCATGCCCTGCTGCATTTGCTAGACCTGGTGATCAAGAGCGCCGACTGGGGCCTGACGCCGGTACCCGGCGTGCCTGCTAGCGAGCCGTCACCCGGTATGGATGCGTTTGAGACCGCCGAGCGGCCGCAGTATCTGAATTAAGCGGCGTTGCCGTTGGAGGCCGCAATGCCCCACTTGGCCAGCGCCGCGTCGTCGCTAACCCGGGCATCCACCCACTTGGCGCCCTCGGGAGTTTGCTCTTTCTTCCAGAACGGCGCCTGGGTCTTCAGGTAGTCCATCAGGAACTCGCACGCGGCAAAACTCTCGCCGCGGTGGGCCGAAGTGACGGCCACCATCACGATCTGGTCCAGCGGCTGCAACAGGCCTACGCGATGAATCACCCGTGCGCCAAAGATGTCGAACCGGGCATGGGCCGCGTCGATCATGGCTTCGATCGATTTCTCGGTCATGCCGGGATAGTGCTCCAGCTCCATGCTCTGGATCTGGCCCGCAATGCCTGCAGTGCGGTCGCGTACGGTGCCGACAAAACTGCACACCGCGCCTACGCGGCCATCCTGCGCCCGCAGGGTGGCGATCTCGGCACCGAGGTCAAAGTCTTCGGTCTGGATACTGACCCGGGGCGCGGTATGGGACATGGCGATCAGCCTCCAGTCACTGGAGGAAAGAATGCGACTTCTGCACCATCGATGAGGGCAGCAGACTCCTCGCTCATCACCTGGTTCAGCGCCATGCGCACCGCACGGCCACGGGCCAGGCACTGCGCATAGGTGTCGCTGGAAGCGATGAGTTCGTCGCGCAGCGCAGCCAGCGTAGTGGCCTGCGTCTCGCGCACTTCACCGGGCTGGCCAATGGCCTCGCGGATGGAGGCGAAATACTTGATGGAAACCTTCATGCCATGACTTCCGCAAACGGAACAAACTGCACCACATCGCCCGGGGCAATGGTGCGCCCGGGAGGGTTGTCGATAACGCCATCGCCCCAGACGGCGGAGGTCAGCACGCCCGAGCTCTGGTTGGGAAACAGATCCAGCCCACCCTGGGCATTGCGGCGCACACGCAGGAATTCACGGCGTTTATCGGCTCTGGCCCAGGTGAAATCTGCGCGAACAGCTATGGATTTCATAGCAACATCAGACACACCCTGCATCTGCAGCAGAAATGGCCGCACCAGCACCAGAAAGGTCACAAAGCTCGACACCGGATTGCCCGGCAAACCCAGAAAGTGCGCATTGCCCACCCGGCCGTGTGCAAACGGTTTGCCTGGCTTGATGGCAATCTGCCACAGGTCCAGCGAACCCAGGGACTGCACGGCGGGCTTGATGTGGTCTTCCTCCCCCACCGACACGCCACCGCTGGTCAGGATCACATCGTGGTTTGCAGCCGCGCTGCGCAATGCTTCCACCGTGGCTTCGCGCTGGTCCGGCACGATACCCAGGTCGGACACCTCACAGCCCAGGCGGCGCAGCAGCGCTGCCAGGAAGAAGCGGTTGGAGTTGTAGATGGCACCGGGTGGCATGTCCTGCGGCGCTTTCTGGCCCGGCATCACCAACTCATCGCCGGTCGAAAACAAGGCCACGCGCGGACGGCGGACCACGCTGAGTTCGGCCATGCCCACGCTGGCGGCCAACCCCAGTGCGGCGGGGCCCAGGCGCTGGCCACGCGCCAGCACTACGGCACCGCGGGTGACGTCTTCACCCGCACGGCGAATCCACTGCCCGGAGACGGGCACGCTGTTGACGGTCACGCACGGCTGGCCCTGCGCACCGTCTGCGGCGGTGCAGTCTTCCTGCATGACCACGGCGTCGGCACCGGGCGGAATCGGGGCTCCGGTAAAGATGCGCGCAGCGGTTCCGGGGAGCAGCTCGGTTCCGGCCGCGCCGGCAGCAATGCGCTGGGACACGGTCAGCGTGGCACCGGCAGCGGCCACATCGGCGCAACGCACCGCGTAGCCGTCCATCGAGCTGTTGTCCTGCGGTGGCACATGCAGGCCCGAAACCACATCGGCCGCCAGCACACGGCCATCGGCCTGCAGCGTGGCAACCTGCTCGGTGTCCTGCAAGGGTGTTACCGCCCCCAGCAGTTGGGTCAGCGCATCGTCGAGCGCCAGCAAAGGCTGTCGGGGTGCCGTGGCCATGGCTAGTAGGCGCATTCCCGCGCGATGAGGGCCTTGATGGCAGCCACATCGGCTTCCATCACGATCACGCGCTTGGGCAGGGCTTCAATGCCTTCGAACTTGGCGGGCCGCTCGGGCTCGCGCCCCAGTGCTTCCACGATGGTGGCCGCAAACTTGATGGGCAAAGCGGTTTCCAGCACGATCATGGGCACGCCGGGGGTCCGGTGTTCCAGGGCCACCTTCAGGCCGTCGGCCGTGTGGGTGTCGATCATGATTTCGTGGCGCTTCCAGGTATCACGGATGGTTTCCAGACGGTGGGCATGCGTGCTCTTGCCGCTGACAAACCCGTAACGGCTGGCTGCCTGCGCAAACGCGGGGTCCGCGCTCAGGTCAAAGCGGCCGGCCGTGTTGAGCGCGTCGCCAAACAGCGCCTTGACGCGATCACCGTCGCGTCCCAGCAGGTCGAACACAAAGCGCTCGAAGTTGCTGGCCTTGGAAATGTCCATGGACGGGCTGGAGGTCTCGTGCGTGTCGGCGGTGCCACGCACGCGGTACACACCGGTGCGGAAGAACTCGTCGAGCACATCGTTTTCGTTGGTGGCTACCACCAGCTTCTCGATCGGCAGGCCCATCATGCGCGCCACATGGCCTGCGCAGACGTTGCCAAAGTTGCCGCTGGGCACGCTGAAAGACACCTTCTGTGCGTTGGACTCGGTGGCCTGGATGTAGCCGGCAAAGTAGTACACCACCTGCGCCAACAGGCGCGCCCAGTTGATGGAATTCACGGTGCCGATCTTGTATTTGCGTTTGAATTCGAGGTCGTTGCTGACCGCCTTGACCATGTCCTGGCAGTCATCGAACACGCCCTTGACCGCGATGTTGTAGATGTTGGCGTCCATCAGGCTGAACATCTGCGCCTGCTGGAACGGGCTCATACGCCCGAACGGGCTGGTCATGAAGACGCGCACGCCCTTTTTGCCGCGCATGGCGTATTCAGCCGCGCTACCGGTGTCGCCACTGGTGGCGCCCAGGATGTTGAGCTCTTCGCCGCGGCGTGCCAGTTCGTATTCGAACAGGTTGCCCAGAAGTTGCATCGCCATGTCCTTGAAGGCCAGTGTGGGGCCGTTGGACAACGCCTCAATCCACAGGCCGTCTTCGACGTGGCGCAGGGGAACAATCTCGCCGGTGCCATACACCGCAGCGGTGTAGGTCTTCTCGCACAGCGCGCGCAGGTCGGCGGCGGGAATGTCGTCAATGTAGAGCGACAGAATCTCGAAAGCCAGCTCCGCATAGCCCTGGCGGTGGTACACATCGCGCCAGCGCGTCAACGTGGCGTCGCTCACCTGCGGGTAGGACTCAGGCATGTACAGCCCGCCATCGGGCGCCAGGCCCTCGAGCAGGATTTCGCAGAAGCGTTTGCGGTCCGTGTGGCCGCGTGTACTCAGGTACTTCATCAGGCGAGTTCTTCCTTGCGGATACGGGTGATCGGGGCCAGCACGGTGGGCAGTGCCTGCATCTGGGCAATGGCGGCGTTCATCTTGGCTTCCACGCAGTCGTGGGTCAGGATGATGACGTCAGTCTGGGTGGAGCCTTCACCGCCCACTTCGTCCGCTTCGCGCTGCAACACCGCGTCGATGCTGATACCGCTCTCGGCCAGAATGCCGGTCACTTTGGCCAGCACGCCAGCCTGGTCGGCCACGCGCAGGCGCAGGTAGTAGCTGGTGACCACCTGCTCCATGGGCAGCACTTTCAGGTCGCTCAGTGCATCGGGCTGGAACGCCAGGTGCGGCACACGGTTTTGCGGGTCGGCGGTGTGCAAACGGGCAATGTCCACCAGATCGGCAATCACCGCGCTGGCGGTGGGCTCGGAACCGGCACCCTTGCCGTAGTACAGCGTGGTGCCCACGGCATCGCCCTGCACCATGACCGCATTCATCGCACCTTCCACGTTGGCAATCAGACGCTTGCTCGGCACCAGGCTGGGGTGCACGCGCAACTCGATGCCTTCAGGGCGGCGTTTGGCAATGCCCAGCAGCTTGATGCGGTAGCCGAGTTGTTCGGCGTACTTGATATCGGCAGCGCCCAGCTTGGTGATGCCCTCCACATAGGCCTTGTCAAACTGCACCGGAATGCCAAACGCAATAGCCGACATGATGGTGGCCTTGTGCGCAGCATCCACTCCTTCGATGTCAAATGTGGGGTCAGCTTCCGCATAACCCAGGCGCTGCGCTTCCTTGAGCACCACGCCAAAGTCCAGGCCCTTGTCCCGCATTTCGGACAGGATGAAATTGGTGGTGCCATTGATGATGCCGGCGATCCACTGGATGCGGTTGGCGGTCAGGCCTTCACGCAGCGCCTTGATGATGGGAATGCCACCAGCCACTGCCGCTTCAAACGCCACCATCACGCCCTTGGCCGAGGCGGCCGCGAAGATTTCGGTGCCGTGCACGGCCAGCAAGGCTTTGTTGGCGGTGACCACATGCTTGCCGGCGGCAATCGCTTCCATCACCAGCGTTTTGGCGATACCGTAGCCACCGATCAGTTCAATGACGATGTCGATGTCGGGGTTGGCAATGACGGCGCGGGCGTCGTTGACCACCTTCACATCGGGGCCGACGGCGGCCTGCGCGCGTGCGGTATCGAGGTCGGCGACCATGGTGATTTCAATGCCACGGCCAGCGCGGCGCTGGATCTCCTGCTGGTTGCGCTTGAGCACATTGAATGTGCCGGAACCCACTACGCCAATGCCCAACAGGCCCACTTGAATCGGTTTCATACAGTCTCTACAGTTTCAGTTAAATCAGCTCATAGCCCCCGTAGAATGTGTGCGGGTAGCTATCAAATACATAGCAAACTAGTTGCTGTGCCGTTTGCGGTAATGCTCCAGGAACTTGGCCACGCGGCCAATGGCCTCGCGCAGGTCGTCTTCATGGGGCAGGAACACAATGCGGAAATGGTCCGGCTCGGGCCAGTTGAAGCCCGTTCCCTGCACCAGCATCACACGTGTTTCCTGCAGCAGTTCCAGGAAGAACTGCTGGTCGTCTTCAATCGGGTACATGGCCGGGTCCAGCCGCGGGAACATGTACAGCGCAGCGGTGGGCTTCACGCAGGTCACCCCGGGAATGGCCGTGATCAGCTCATACGCCAGGTCGCGCTGGCGGCGCAAACGGCCGCCCTCGCCTACCAGTTCGTTGATGCTCTGGTAGCCGCCCAGTGCCGTCTGAATCGCATACTGGCCCTGCACGTTGGAGCACAGGCGCATGTTCGACAGCATGTTGAGGCCTTCGATGTAATCCTTGGCTGGACGCTTGTCGCCGGAGATGATCATCCAGCCCGCGCGGTAGCCGCAGGAGCGGTAGCTCTTGGACAGGGAGTTGAAGGTCAGCGTCAGCACGTCTTCGCTGAGCGAGCCAATAGCGGTGTGTTTGACGCCGTCGTACAGCACCTTGTCGTACACCTCGTCGGCAAAAATCACCAGGCCGTGCTCACGTGCAATCGCCACAATCGCCAGCAGCAATTCGTCCGAATACATGGCACCGGTCGGGTTGTTGGGGTTGATCACCACAATGCCCTTGGTGCGCGGCGTGATCTTGCTGCGGATGTCATGCAGATTGGGCATCCAGCCATTGGCTTCGTCGCACATGTAGTGCACCGGTGTACCGCCCGACAGGCTGACCGCAGCCGTCCACAGGGGGTAGTCAGGCGCTGGCAACAGCAATTCATCGCCGTCGTCGAGCAGGCCGTTGGTCGCCATCACGATCAGTTCGCTGGCGCCGTTGCCGAGGTAGATATCGTCCAGACCCACGCCCTTGATGCCCTGGCGCTGGGTCTCGTGCATGACGGCCTTGCGCGCTGCAAAAATGCCTTTGCTGTCCGAATACCCTGCCGAATTGGGCAGATTGCGGATCATGTCCTGCTGGATTTCTTCCGGCGCATCAAAACCGAACACGGCCAGATTGCCGATGTTGAGTTTGATGATTTTCTGGCCCTCTTCCTCCATCTGCCGCGCTCGGTCCATGATGGGTCCACGGATGTCATAGCAAACGTTGGCAAGCTTGGCAGATTTCTGAATGGTTCTCAAAATCCCTCCGGAAGGTGGCAGTACGGGGTGAAACCTATAATTTGACCACAGTTCGGCACCTCGCTGGTGCAGTGCAACACGTGTTTGACCCCGCTTTTTCCGCTTCCCCGATATTTGCACCATGAAATTCCAGCCAGATGCCATCTCCGGCCCCTCCATCACTGGCTACGGTCCCGGGTGGGTCGCGGTCAACGGCGAGCAATTCACCCATAATCTGGTCGTCAGCAGCACCGGAGGCCACACCCGCTGGGAGTGCCCGTCTTTTGAGGACCTGCAGGCTGCGCATTTCGAGCAACTGCTGGCGCTGGAACCCGAGGTGGTGATCTTTGGCAGCGGTACGCGGATCCGCTTCCCGCAGCCGCAGTGGCTGGAAGCACTGTATGCGCGGCGCATTGGCCTGGAAACCATGGACACTCAGGCCGCCTGCCGCACCTTCAATTTCCTGGCCGGTGAAGGGCGCAGGGTGGTCGCAGCCCTTTTGTTATGACCGGGTATGCCCTTAATCGGGATGGAGCCGTTTTCGGAGTAAAATCACGGGTTGCTGTCTTCACCATGAAGACACATCCTGCGAGCGAGACTGAAACACCCTATGGCGATTGTTGTCAACAAACCCCTCCCCGAATTTGAAGCCAATGCCACCGGTGGTATCAAGGTGTCGAATACCAGCCACGTTGGCAAGACCATGGTGCTGTATTTTTACCCCAAGGACAATACCCCAGGATGCACCACCGAAGCCATGCAGTTTCGGGACAAGTACAAAGACTTCGTCAAGGCCGGTGCGACCGTTTTTGGCGTTTCACGCGACAACATGAAGTCGCACGACGAGTTCAAGACCAAACTGGAACTGCCGTTTGAGCTGATCGCCGACACCGAAGAAAAAATGTGCCACATGTTCGGCGTGGTCAAGAACAAGATCATGTACGGCAAGAAGGTCAAGGGCATTGAACGCAGCACCTTTCTGGTGGGCGCAGATGGCCTGCTCAAGGAAGAATGGCGCGGCCTGAAAGTTCCAGGCCATGTGGACGACGTGCTCAAAGCCGTCAAGGCCCTGAAAAAAGCCGCCTGACCGCCCAACTATTTCGGCCCTGTTGTTTTGGCACACGCTGCCACAGCAGTGCCTTGCGGCTCATGCATAATGGTTTTCATGCCGTTGATTGTTATGACCGCGTTTATCAAAAAAGCCGCCTTGGCTCAAGGCGGCTTTTTCGCTTTTACGGCATCTGTTTTTTCAACCCAACCTAGTGCGAGCCACACTCCATGCCATTGCCTCCCGCCCCTACCAAACGTGCCGACCGGGTTTCCTCCAAGGCGTTTGATGCGCCTGCCCGCAGCACTCCCCGGCCGCAACGCCCCGCATCCACCATCGAACTGAATCAGACACTTCCCGTTAAAACTGCCGCACTGGAGAGATCCCTCCCGAAGGTCCCGGCCAAGGCGTTGGCCCCCATGGTGCAGGTGGAGACCAAAGTCATTGCCAAAGCTGCGCCTGTACCAGTGAAGGCCATCACAGCGGGAAGAGGCAAAAAGGCGGCCCGTACCGGCCCCACCAAGCTGTTCGTCCTCGACACCAACGTGCTGCTACACGACCCGATGTGCCTGTTCCGTTTTGAGGAACATGACATCTACCTGCCCATGATCGTGCTCGAAGAGCTGGACGGGCATAAAAAGGGCATGACCGAGGTGGCCCGCAATGCGCGTCAGACCAGCCGCACGCTGGACGCCTTGGCCGGCACACCTGGCGCCGACATCACAGCCGGCTTCCAGCTCAACAGCACCGGCCATAGCGACGCTGGCGGCAAGCTGCTGTTCCAGACCCAGCCACTGGACTACCACCTGCCCACCAGCCTGCCCCAGGGCAAGGCGGACAACCAGATCCTGGGTGTGGTCGAGGCCTTGCGCAAGAATTTTGCCCCGCGGGAAGTCGTACTGGTGTCCAAAGACATCAATATGCGGGTCAAGGCCCGTGCACTGGGCCTGGCCACCGACGACTACCAGAACGACAAGACCCTGGAAGACGGCGACCTGCTGTACTCCGGCGTACTGGCACTGCCCACCGACTTCTGGGCCACCCATGGCCAGACGGTGGAAAGCTGGCAACAGGGACCGCATACCTTTTACAAGGTCGACGGTCCTGTGGTGCCGAACATGCTGATCAACCAGTTTGTGTACTTTGAGTCTCCTGGTGAACCCAGCCTGTACGCCCGCGTGACCGAGATTCGTGGCACCACAGCGGTGCTCAAAACGCTCAAGGATTTCACCCACCTGAAGAATGCCGTGTGGGGGGTGACCACCCGCAACCGCGAGCAGAACTTCGCGATGAATCTGCTGACCGACCCCGAAGTGGACTTTGTCACCCTGACCGGTACTGCCGGCACCGGCAAGACACTGATGGCGCTGGCAGCCGGCCTGACACAGGTGCTGGAAGACCGCCGCTACACCGAAATCATCGTCACCCGCGCCACCGTGAGCGTGGGCGAGGACATCGGTTTTCTGCCCGGTACCGAAGAAGAAAAGATGGGCCCCTGGATGGGCGCGCTGGACGACAACCTCGAAGTGCTGGGCAAAACCGACACCAGCGCCGGCGAATGGGGGCGCGCGGCCACCAACGAGCTGATCCGCAGCCGCATCAAGATCAAGAGCATGAACTTCATGCGCGGACGCACCTTCCTGAACAAGTACGTCATCATCGACGAAGCACAGAATCTGACGCCCAAGCAGATGAAGACCCTGATCACGCGCGCAGGCCCGGGCACCAAGATCATCTGCATGGGTAACCTGGCGCAGATCGACACACCCTACCTGACCGAAGGCTCCTCCGGCCTGACTTACGCGGTGGACCGGTTCAAGGGATGGCCGCACGGCGGGCACATCACGCTGGCACGTGGAGAGCGTTCACGGCTGGCTGACTTCGCCAGCGAAGTGCTATAAATTCAATAGCTGCTTGCGCACTATGGACGGGGGTTTGAGGCCAATTCGGCTTCAAGTCCCTTTATTTTGAGACCTAGTAATCGCCACCGCCGCCACTGGCCAGACTTTCAAACTTGGTGATGTTCTTGATGAACGCCAGCTTGGTGGTTCCTGTGGGGCCGTTACGCTGCTTGGCGATGATGACTTCAGCCACACCAGGCTCTTTGCTCGGGTTGGGCCCGTCCATTTTGTTGTAGTAGTCGTCGCGGTAGATAAACATGATGACGTCTGCATCCTGCTCAATGGCACCCGATTCGCGCAAGTCGCTCATCATGGGACGTTTGTCAGGGCGTGACTCCACACCACGGCTCAACTGCGACAGTGCAATCACCGGGCATTGCAGTTCCTTGGCCAGCATTTTCAGACCACGTGAAATCTCACCCACGGCGGTGGCGCGGTTTTCATCGCTCATGCTGCTGGACACACTCATTAACTGGAGGTAATCCACCACAATCAGCCCCAGCTTTCCACACTGCCGCGCCAAACGACGCGCATTGGCCCGAAGTTCGCTGACGGTGAGGCCCGCTGTTTCGTCAATGTGCAGGGAAATGGTGCGCAGCTTCTCGATGGCCTCTGACAAACGTGGCCACTCCTCGTCTGTCAGGCGACCTGTGCGCAGGTGACTCTGGTCAATGCGACCAATGGAGCCAACAATACGCACGGCCAATTGCGAGGCGCCCATTTCCATCGAGAAGACAGCAACCGGCAAACCTTCGTTCAGGGCCACGTGCTCTGCGATATTGATAGCCAATGCGGTTTTTCCCATGGAAGGTCGCGCCGCCAGAATGATCAGGTCACCCGCCTGCATGCCTGAAAGGTCTCGGTCCAGATCATAGAAGCCGGTGGGCACCCCGGTGACGTCACTGGGGTTGTCGGCCATTTCCTGTACCCGATCCAGCAGACTGACCACCAGCGTTTCCATGCCCTGGAAACCCTGCTTGTTGCGTGAGCCTTGCTCACCAATATTGAAGATTTTTTGCTCTGCCTCATCAACGATATCTGAGACTGGTCGGCCTTTGGGATTAAACGCGTTGGTGGCAATTTCGTCACTGGCACTCACCAGTTTGCGTAGAATGGCCCGGTCACGCACGATCTCGGCATAGCGGCGAATGTTACTGGCGCTCGGGACGTACTGGGCCAGCGAATTCAAATACCCCAGCCCCCCCACTTCCTCGGCCTTTCCCTGGCTTTGCAGGTGCTCAAAAACGGTGATGACGTCAGCGGGCTTGCTGGCATTTGCCAAGGATCCGATAGCCCCGTAAATGAGTTTGTGCTCGTACCGGTAAAAATCGCTTTCTTGCAGGATGTCCCCGACCCGGTCCCACGCATCGTTGTCCAGCAGCAAGCCACCGAGCACGCTGGACTCACCCTCAATCGAGTGCGGAGGAACGCGCAACTGCGCGATCTGACGGTCTTGGCCGTAGTCGTCTACGGCGGAAAGTACGGCTGACATGGTGAATTCCTTAGTGCCCCTGATGCTACGCGGAGCACCGCATCACGTCGAGGGAAAAGCCTGGGCACAACCGGGGAACAAGCTGTGCGTAAGGTGTGCAAATCCGGGGATAACCTGAGACAACAAAGACAAAAGCCGCAAGGGAGCAAACCCTGGCGGCTTTTTGGTATGCCCCCGCACCCGAAGGCACGGGGTCAATGGCGTTTAGGCAGTTTCGCCGTACACGGACACGGTGATGTCGACCACTACGTCAGTGTGCAGAGCCACACTCACGGTGCTGTCGCTAACGATCTTGATAGGACCGTTGGGCATGCGGATTTGTGACTTGACGACCTTGTAACCGGCCTTGACCAGCTCTTCAGCGATGTCATGGTTGGTCACGGAACCAAACAGGCGTCCGTCCACACCGGCCTTTTGGGTCAGCTTGATGGTGGTGCCACCGAGCTTTTCACCCAGAGCCTGGCACTCAGCCAGCTTGGCTGCAGCGATTTTTTCCAGTTCGGCGCGGCGGGCTTCGAATTCTGCCTTGGCAGTTTCGGTAGCGCGGCGGGCACGGCCAGAAGGAATCAGGAAGTTGCGGGCATAGCCATCTTTGACCTTGACGATTTCGCCGAGGTTGCCGAGGTTCACGACCTTGTCGAGCAGAATGATTTGCATGGTCGGGGCTCCTTAGATCTTGTGCTGGTCGCTGTAAGGCAGCATCGCCAGAAAGCGAGCGCGCTTGATAGCGGTGTTCAGTTGGCGCTGGAAAATGGCGCGGGTGCCGGTCAGGCGTGCGGGAATGATCTTGCCGTTTTCAGCAATGAAGTCACGCAGTGTGTCGATGTCTTTGTAGTCAATCTCTTCCACACCGGTCACGGTGAAGCGGCAGAAGCGCTTGCGCTTGAACAACAGGGATTGCGTATTGCGCTTGGGGCGCTTGTCTTTGTTGAAACGTTTTGGTCCGGGCATGATGGACTCCTAAAAATTAATCTTGCAAAAATTCTTGAATGTGAAAAACAACTGTCTTTCCCCGGCGTGCATTGGCAAGAAAACCGTTGAACCTCCAGACACTGCCTAACGCCTGCTTTGCAAGCCGCTCTGCCAGTGTTCCGAAAGCTACCGCTTTCACCACCACCTTCACTACACGCTTGCCACCTGCCTCCAGAACTTCGGACTCGTGTTCGAGTCGCAGATTCAGGGCTGGTAAACCTGCCGGTGTGTAGCGCATGGCCTCTGCCTCTGCGATACAAGCCGTCAATTGCAAGGTGTTGGTGGGCACTACTCCAGGAATGGACGGTTATTTACGCCTGGTACTCAGCTTGCTGAGCCTTGCGTGTTTCTTCACGCTCGACGGTCTTCATCATGGAGGAAGGACCGGTTTCGGCCTTCTTCTTCAAGACAGTCAGGTGGCGCAGCACAGCGTCGTTGAACTTGAACGCATGTTCCAGTTCGGACATCACGGCCTGGTCGGCTTCGATGTTGACGCACAGGTAGTGGGCCTTGGCCAGCTTGTTGATCATGTAGACCATCTGACGACGGCCCCAGTCTTCAACACGGTGCACCTTGCCACCGCCAGCGGTGATCATGCCCTTGTAACGTTCCAGCATGGCAGGAACCTGCTCGCTCTGATCCGGGTGGATCATGAGGATGATTTCGTAATGACGCATTGATACTCCTTGTGGATGTCCCAGCATCTGGGTCCCCGGCACTCGCGTGCCGGTCTAAATAAAGCTGCCCCCGGCGTCTAAACAGGGTGCAGCAAGGCGAAGCCCATGATTATAGCGCAAGCCGTGTCAGGCGTCATCCCTGTGCCCAGCAGGTGGCTCCGGGGTAGTCAAAAGGCTCACCAGCACCGTCGCAAACAGTCCGCACGTCACCCCGAACACACCACCCGATACCGGCTGGATATCCCACCACAAGCCGTCGCCAGACAGTCCCAGCCATTGGCGCACTGCGGCCTGATTGGCCACCATGTAGTAGATCGTGACGCCCAGTCCTGCCAGCATTCCGGCGACCGCACCCGCGCGTGTCGTGCGCCGCCAGAAAATACCCAGCACCATCGCAGGTACAAAAGCGGCGCCAGCCAAAGAAAACGAGGCGGAAACCAGATAAAGGATGCCGGCCGGCCGCTGCGCCGCAGCATAGGCAGCCACCAGGGCCACCACCAGCAATGCAAACTTGGACCACATCACCCGGCGCATGGCCTGTGCCTTGCTGCTTTTCCCCTCAAAATACGCATCGTGCGCCAGCGCATTGCCAATGGTCAGCAACAAACCGTCGGCCGTGGACAAGGCAGCGGCCAGGCCACCCGCTGCGACCAGAACAGAAATAACATAGGGAAGCCCCCCGATCTCCGGCGATGCCAGCATGACCAGGTCCGGTCCCATCTTCAACTCGGCGAACTGGAGAATATGGTCGCCGTTGATATCCGTGAAAGACAGCAAGGTCGGGTCGCGCGCCCACTGCGCCATCCAGTGCGGCAAACTGTCATACGGCTGCCCTACCAGATGCGCCATGACCTCGTACTTGACCAGGACCGCCAGTGCGGGTGCCGAGACATACAGCAAGCCAATAAAGACCAGAGACCACGCCACCGAACGCCGCGCTTCGGCCACTGTCGGCGTCGTGTAAAAACGGGTCAGCAGGTGCGGCAGCCCGGTGGTCCCGACCATCAGGCAAAACATCAGCGCCAGGAAGTTGGCGCGGGAACTCTGAAATTCCTTCTGCTCACTGGGACTGCCATCCGGGTCACCTGCAAAGGGTTTGTCATGGGCAGGCATGCCCCCCAGCGGCCTCGCACGCTCCCGGTAGTCCGCCGCCGCACGGGTCCATTTTTCACGGGCCGAGTTGGCGTCTTTCGGAACGGCAGCCAATTCACGGCGCAAAGCGTTGGCGGCATCGGACTCTGCTTCCCCCCCCCCCAACGCGGCCAGCTTCGCGCGCAACTCCCGGCGTTCGGTCTGCAACGCCGCATCGACGTCCAGTAACTTTTTGTCCAGCGCATCAGCCCTGCGCGCGTATTCTTCAATCACCTGCCGCTCGACGGGCGAATGCATCAGTGCATCTTCCATCACCGCAATTTTTTGCAACTGCTGACCATAGGCAATGGGAGCCAGCGGATTGCCCAGCTGTTTGTAGGACAGCCAGGACACCGGGATCAGGAACGCCAGAATAATGACCACGTACTGGACTGCCTGCGTCCAGGTCACCGCCCGCATTCCGCCCAGAAACGAACACACCAGAACACCACCGAGCCCGAGAAGGATTCCGATTTCAAAATGCACACCAGTCAGTCGGGATGTGATCAGGCCTACTCCATAAATCTGCGCTACCACATAGGTGAAAGAGACCAGCACAGCCGCCACGGCAGCAATCATGCGTGTCCAATTGCCCCCAAAGCGCACCGCAAAATAATCGGGCACCGTGTAGAGGTTCATGCGGCGCAGGTAGGGCGCAACCAGCATCGCAACCAGACAGAAGCCACCGGTCCATCCCAGGATGTAAGCCAGGCCTCCGGGCTGACCGCCTGAACCCGAAAAACCCTGCAGATACAGTCCACCCGCCATGCTGATGAACGAGGCAGCACTCATCCAGTCGGCCGCAGTCGCCATGCCGTTGTACACGGCTGGCACCCGCCGCGCGGCCACATAGTATTCCGACGCATCGGCCGTGCGACCATAGACCCCGATGACGGCATACAGAATCAGCGTTGCCGACAGAAACAGGCCCGCCACCCAGGCTTTGGGCAAGCCATAGCGCTCAGCTACGGCAAGCACCACCAGGAACAGCAGCAGACAAGCGGTGTAGGCCGCAAAACGCCAGTGCAAACGCCGCTTGCGGGCCGAAAAACCGGAATAGTTAAAACCAGGCTCGGGCTCCTCACGGCGGTTCTTCGCCCATGCGAAATACACCACCACAAAGATAAAGACCAGTACCGAGCCTTGCGCCGCAAACCAGAACCCGATGGGCCATCCGGCCACCAGAACCTGGAGGTCGCGTGCAAAGAAGACGACTCCAAAAGAAGCAACAAACCACAACGCCAGCAGCCCTGCATGCAGAGACCACTGGCGCCGTGTAGCTGCCTCTATCATTTAACGGCGAGTTGCTGCCAGGTTGCGATGACGGAGTCGGGATTGAGCGAAATGGACGAAATCCCCTGCTCTTCCAGCCACTGTGCAAAGTCAGGATGGTCGCTGGGACCCTGGCCGCAGATACCGATGTATTTGCCCTGGCGCTTGCAGGCGGAAATAGCCATGCTGATCAGTGCCTTGACGGCAGGGTCCCGCTCGTCAAAGTCTGCCGCCAGCAACTCCAGACCGGAATCGCGGTCCAGCCCCAGCGTCAACTGCGTCAGGTCGTTGGAGCCGATGGAGAACCCGTCGAAATACTCCAGGAACTGGTCTGCCAGGATGGCGTTGCTGGGGATCTCGCACATCATCACCAGCTTGAGTTCGTTTTCCCCACGGCGCAGGCCGTGTTTCGCCAGCAGCTCCGTGACTTTCCTGGCCTGGCCCAGCGTACGGACGAAGGGAACCATGACCTGCACATTGTTCAGGCCCATGTCGTTGCGCACCCGCTTGAGCGCTTCGCACTCCATGGCAAAGGCCTCGCCGAACTCGGCTGACACATAACGTGCAGCTCCCCGGAAGCCCAGCATGGGGTTCTCTTCCTCGGGCTCGTAGCGGCTGCCACCAATGAGCTTGCGGTATTCGTTGCTCTTGAAGTCCGACAGGCGCACGATCACTGGCTTGGGCCAGAAAGCCGCTGCAATGGTGGCAACGCCTTCAGCAACCCGGTCTACATAGAACGCACGGGGTGACGCATGGCCGCGGGCTACCGACTCGACTGCCTTTTTCAGGTCGGCGTCGACGTTGGGGTAGTCCAGAATCGCCTTGGGATGCACACCAATGTTGTTGTTGATGATGAACTCCAGCCGGGCCAGGCCCACGCCCTGGTTGGGCAACTGGCAGAAGTCAAACGCCAGCTGGGGATTGCCCACGTTCATCATGATCTTGACGGGAATCTCGGGCATGGCACCGCGCTGCACTTCGGAGACTTCGGTCTCCAGCAGGCCGTCGTAAATAAAGCCGGTATCGCCTTCCGCGCAGCTCACCGTCACCAGCATGCCGTCCTTGAGCGCCTCTGTAGCGTGGCCACAGCCCACCACCGCCGGAATACCCAGTTCGCGCGCGATGATGGCCGCATGGCAGGTGCGTCCACCGCGGTTGGTCACGATGGCAGACGCCCGCTTCATGACCGGCTCCCAGTTGGGGTCGGTCATGTCAGTCACCAGAATATCACCGGCCTGCACCTTGTCCATCTCGCTGATGTTGTGCACGATGCGCACCGGTCCGGTACCGATCTTCTGACCGATCGCACGCCCTTCCACCAGCACCGTGCCTTTGCCCACCAGCTTGTAGCGGTGTTCGACCGAATTGCCGGCCTGGCTCTTGACCGTCTCGGGACGGGCCTGCAGGATGTACAGCTCGCCATCCACACCGTCTTTGCCCCACTCGATGTCCATGGGGCGTCCGTAATGCTCTTCGATCACCACGGCGTAGCGTGCCAGTTGTTCCACATCCGCGTCCGTCAGGGAGTAGCGGTTGCGCATTTCCGTGGGCACATCGGTGGTCTTGATCAGCTTGCCGCCGGCCGCGACTTTTTCCTCGGCACTGGTAAACACCATCTGGATCAGCTTGGAACCCAGGCTGCGGCGGATCAGCGCACGATTGCCTGCTTTGAGCATGGGCTTGTGCACATAGAACTCATCAGGGTTCACCGCGCCCTGCACCACCGTCTCACCCAGGCCATAGCTGGAGGTGATGAACACCACGTCCGAGAAGCCCGACTCGGTATCAATGGTGAACATGACACCGGATGCGCCAATATCCGAGCGCACCATACGCTGGATGCCGGCGCTCAGCGCCACGTGCTCGTGGGCAAAGCCCTTGTGCACCCGATAGCTGATGGCGCGGTCGTTGTACAGGGACGCAAAGACCTCGCGAATCTTGTGCAGGATATCGTCGATACCGTGCACGTTCAGGAAGGTTTCCTGTTGCCCTGCAAATGATGCATCAGGCAGGTCTTCGGCGGTAGCCGAGGAACGCACGGCAAAGGTCGCTTCAGGGTTACCCGCACTCAGCACCTCAAACGCTTCGCGGATGCCTTTTTCCAGTTCTGGAGGAAAAGGCTGGACTTCCACCATGGCACGGATTTCGGCACCCACCTGGGCCAGGGCGCGCACGTCTTCGGTGTCCAGACTGGCCAGTTTCGCGTTGATCTTGTCGGTAAGTCCGTCGAACTTGAGAAATTCGCGGAAGGCATGCGCCGTCGTGGCAAAGCCGGTAGGAACCTTCACCCCCGTAGGCAGGTGGGAGATCATTTCCCCCAAGCTGGCGTTTTTACCGCCGACCGTGTCCACATCGGTCATCCGCAGTTTTTCGAATGGCACAACCAGATCGGTTGGACTAAACAGTTGAGAAGACATTGCAATACTCCAGAGTTTAAAAACCGGCGCGCGCATCGCTCGAAATGCGCTAAATTACGAACATTGTAGGGGCGCCACCACGGCGGCGCATACTCCATTTCCCGTCCGCGCTTGCAGGACACTGACGACCCCAACGACTTCACCAGCATGCCCCAACGCACCGTATTTTTTGTGTCTGACGGCACCGGCATCACCGCCGAGACCTTTGGCAACGCCATCCTGGCCCAGTTTGAAGCGAAAACCCGCATGGTGCGCCTGCCCTTCGTGGACACCGTGGACAAGGCCCACCAGGTAGTCCGGCAGATCAACCACGCTGCCGAGCTGGACGGAAGCCGCCCCATTGTGTTTACCACCCTGGTCAACATGGAAGTGCTCGAAGTCATACAGGGGAGCTGCAACGGCATGCTGCTGGACATGTTTGGCATGTTCGTGCACCCCCTGGAACAGGAACTGCAGATCAAGTCCAACCACCGCATTGGCCGATTCAGTGACGCCAGCAAGAGTAAGGAATACCAGAACCGTATCGAGGCCATCAATTTTTCGCTGGCCCACGACGACGGCCAGTCCAATCGGGATCTGGAGCAGTCCGACGTCATCCTGGTGGGCGTCAGCCGCAGCGGCAAGACACCCACCTCGCTGTACCTGGCCATGCAGTACGGCCTGAAGGCGTCTAACTACCCCCTGATTCCTGAAGACTTTGACCGCCGCCAGTTGCCCCCCGCACTGGTGCCCCACAAGGCCAAGATTTTCGGTCTGACCATCCAGCCCGAGCGCCTCTCCGAAATCCGCAACGAACGGCGCCCCCATTCCAAATACGCATCGCTGGAAAACTGCCGCAATGAAGTGGCCGAGGCCGAAGCCATGATGCGCCGCACCGGCATCCGCTGGCTTTCCACCACGACCAAGTCCATCGAAGAAATCGCCACCACCATCCTGCAGGAAATTCACCCGGGACGGCTGGAGTACTGATTAGCTATTAATTTGATAGCTATCTACGCAGCATCCACGGGGGCCAGAGGCTAATTTCTTCATTTATTTCGTCGGCAGCGGCCCGGTCAACCGACCATGATCCAGTGGTTGTCCAGCGCCATGGCACCCGGCCACGCCAGAAAAACGGGCGCCATGCGCGGGTGCCAGCGCCCCACGCCGCGGGCCGAGCCCAGCAATACACCGGTCGACTCCTGCGACAGCGCCCACGGCGCCAAAGCGCCCACATCGCGCAGCAGAGCCACGTTGACCATGGCTTCGGGTTCAGCAGGGCTCCACTTCAAGGCCGCATTCACGCGCAGACAGCTCAGCACAAATCCGCCATCGGGACCTGCCACGATGTCGCCTGCGTAGCCGCCGCCCGCCGGTGACAGGGAGGGCGTCCGCAATGTCTCACCATCCCACAGCGCCAACACAGGCGAGTT